>Ga0257127_1000639_pt1 | contig 29187 bp, 28 predicted proteins | sample SI060_135mmetaG_FD_190152 | JGI IMG/M metagenome (GOLD analysis project Ga0257127, IMG submission 190152) | Marine microbial communities from Saanich Inlet, British Columbia, Canada - SI060_135m | ecosystem: Environmental > Aquatic > Marine > Inlet | place: Canada: British Columbia | collected... | reverse complement strand
AGATTTTGTAAAATTTGAAAATGTAAATTTTAAATATGATGACACACAAAATCTTATTATTAAAAATTTTAATTTTGAGTTTAAGAAAAATAAGAGTTATGTTGTATATGGTGATAATGGTGCTGGCAAATCAACACTATTATCCATAATTGCAGGTCTCATTAAGCCTACGAAAGGATTAATAAATGTAGATGGGCAGGATATACATGAAGATAAAGGAAGTTTGTTATCTTGGCAAAAAAATATAGGTTACGTTCCTCAATCAATTTTTATATCTGATTCAACCCTAGCTAGCAATATAGCAATAGGAATTCCAAGAAATGAAATAAATAAATCAAAAATATTAGAATTATCTGAACTTTGCCAACTTACAAAATTTATTAATGTAAATGAATATTTTGATGAAAAATTTACACTTGGAGAAAAAGGAAATAAATTTTCAGGTGGACAATTGCAAAGGATAGCAATTGCTAGGTCTCTTTATAGGAATCCAAGTATTTTATTATTAGATGAAGCGATGACAGGAATAGACAATACTTCAGAAAATGAATTAATAGAAATAATCAAGAAATTAACAAATAAAATGACAATAATAATGATATCTCACAACACAAAACATTTAGAAATGTTTGATGAAAGTATTCAAATTAAAAAATAAATTATGATAAATAAAATTAAATACTTTCTAATTAATTTAGATTATTTGATTGCAAAATCTTTTTTTTATTATCAATGCAAATTTAAAGATATAATTGTAGATATTGTCCAATCACTCTTAAGAAATCAAAAAATAGATTTTGATATTGTAAATGGCAATGCGAAAATAATCGATGAAAATTTAATTTTTGATTTAAATTTAGCTGATGATAGGGGTGGGTCAGACTATTCTAAATCATACGAACTTGATTATGTACCAAAAATATTTAAAAGTGTAATAGATAAAAATTATAAAAATATAACAAGTTATCTAGGTAGCGACTTTATTTTTGAAAATCCTTTAATATTTAGGACATTAAGTTTTCCCAAATATTTAAATCAGTACGATATATACTCAAATATATGGCATCAAGATTCTCATGATGGTTTTAAATTGTTAAAAATTTTTATTTTATTGGATACCATTTCAGAAAGAGATGGACCATTATGTTATTTAGAGCGAAAGGAAACAAAAGATAATTGGCCTTTATTAAGAGATAGATGGACATTTGATAGAAAAATGTCTGACAAAAATATTATTACCCAAAAATATTGTACAGGGAGAAAATTCGACTATTATATAATTAATACAGCATCTTGTTTGCATCGAGCACAAAACCCCCAAACAAAAAGAGACATGGCACAAATAACCCTGTATCCAGCGTGGAGAATTAATAAAAAAAGATTCATATATGATCAAAAAAAATAATATAATTTTTTTCTCTCCAAGTGAAAATGTAAAAAAAATTTTCTTTAATAAAAAAAATATTATATTTCTTAAAGAAAATTATTTTGATTATTTTGATTTGAAAACAAATAAAAGAAAAAAAATTTCTTTAAACAGTATAAATATTGAAATTAAAAATACCAAACTTAATATTAACGATATAATTACAGAGATAAGATCTTGGGGCCCAGTATGGTCACGTTGGAATGATCAGGGCGATCAGTTTGAAAGATACTATCGGCAAAGTTTATTGAATATATTAAGGTATTATAATTACTTAAATAAACTAAATATTAAAAAAGTATTTTTTTTTACTTCATCAAGTCATCATATAGACTCCCTAGAACTAGAATTAAGTTTGAGACTTGCAAAAATAGATCAAATTTACTTTCATTATGATGATTGGACTAGATATTTAATCCCTAGTATTTATAAAAGGTCACATAAAGATAAAAAAATGATTAACTCTGGACTAAGACATTCATTTCTAAATAAAATATTAAAAAAAACAAAAAAAGATAAATTGTCACAAAAACTTAATATATTTGAAAATAAAAAATCAAATTCATATTATTTTGCACTCTATCAATTATTACGACGATTTGCAGTAGATATTATTAAAAAAATTTTTATTTCAAAAAAAATAAATTACAATCAGGGTAGTTTTTCAGTGTTAACTTTGTTGAAACTAATTAATATACAAAAAGAAGCAATCACTTTTTATAAAAAAAATACAATAGATAAAAAAAATTTTTATGAAATATTAAAGAAAAAAAATTGTCTTGTGTATGTTGCTCACAATGAACCAGAAGCTAGCATGTATCCAGAAGGAGGTGAGTATAATAATGTTATTGATATTATATTAAACATAAAAAAAACATTTAATGGAGATATTTTTTATAAAGAGCATCCAATTACAACTCAATATTATGCAGATTATATTCATTTTACAAGAGTAGGCGTGGCTAGATCAAAAAAATATTATTCTGATCTTTTAGACTTAGGATGTAAATTTATTGATTACTCAGTATACTTAAACGATAATAGGATTATAGGAAATCTTTTACCAGTAACTGTCACTGGATCAATTGCTGTTGAGAGAGCTGTTAAGGGATACGAAACAATTGTTTGTGGTTATCCTTGGTATAAAAATATTCCTGGTGTCATAAAACTTAATAAAATAAAAAATTTGAATAAAATAATTGATGAAAAAATCAGAATGAATAAAGAAATTCAAAAAAGATCTATAAGCTTTTTAGATAAAATATACACAAATTCTACTACACCAAATTTCCCTGGTATAGGAGATCCAATTCCAGATTTAACAATTAAATCAAAAAATAATTTTAAAAAAACAGTTGAAAATTTAATAAAGAACGCCTGATATGATAGAGTATCTAAATTGTTGCCCAATATGTAAAAATAAAAAAATAGAAGAATTTGAAAAAATTAAAATTAAGAATGAAGAAAAGTTATTTGAATTATTAAAGCACAATCAATTAGCATCTAACTGGTCTATCTGTAACAATTGCAATCATATTTTTTTAAATCCATGTTTTGACGAAGAAGTAGAAAAAAAACTTTATGGGCAAGAAAGTGTATATCGAAAATATTCAATTAATGAAAAAACAGACTTAGAGTATGCAAAAACTATAGACTATACAATAGGTAAGACCATACCTCACAAATCACATTATAATTTAATTAGGAAAATCATGCAATTTGGAAAATTAAAAAAAGGTAAAGTTCTTGATTTTGGCGCTGGTTTTGCAGCAGCTACAGGTGCATTCAAAAGTTTAGGTTTTGATTATGAGGGTTTTGAAACAGATAAATGGTGTAATGATTTTGCAAAAAAAATTGGAAGAAATAAAATTTTTTCAGACAATTCTCTTATCAAAAAAAATTGGTATGATTTGATATACACGTATCAGGTATTTGAGCATATTAAAAACCCACTACCCGTTATCAGAAATCTTAAAGATAATTTAAAAGAGAATGGTATTTTATTCATAAATGTTCCAACATTAGAATTTAGTATTTTAAAGTTTATTAATTTAAATAATAAAGGAATTAGTTGTCTAAACTGGGGACATTATCATTCTTATACTAAAAATTCGTTAAGATATATTTTTGATCAACTTAATTTTAAAATAGAAAAGATATGGATTGGCAACGGAGATATAAATATTATAGCAAGAAAAACGATAAACAAACAAAAAAAAGAAACTCAATACAAAAATAAATTTATTTCATGGAAGCTGAGATTAAAAATATTAAAATTTGTTTTAATACCTATTTGTCAACCATTGTTTTATGCACCATTTAATATAATAAAAAAATATATAATATTAATTAAATCAAAACTAATCAAATGAAGAATTTTTTTAGAAAAAAAAAAAAATTATTTACAGAATTATTAAATAAAATAATTAATATAAAAAATAATTATAATGAATCAAATCCCATATATATAAAAAATTTTAATAAAGGACCAAGAATTCACCTTGGAGCTGGAGATATTAATATTCAAGGTTGGATCAATATAGACTCTAGAAATTTTAAACATATACACATAGTTGATCAAGATTTTAAGTTAAAAGAATTTACGGATGAAAGTGTTTCTGAAATATATTTATGCCATGTATTAGAACATTTTTCATTTAAGGAATCCTTATCTTTGATAGAAAAATTATACAAAAAATTATGTAAAGGAGGTGTAATTAGAATTTCTGTGCCAGACTTTTCAAAGTTACAAGAAATTTATGAAAAATCAAAAAACTTGGATCAAATTAAATATGCAATAATGGGTGGCCAAAATTATGAAAATGATTTTCATAAGTCAATTTACGATTTTAAAATTTTATCTGAGTTATTGAATAAAGCAAATTTTAAAGATGCCATTGTTTGGAATTCTAAGAAAGATTTTGGGATAGAATTAAATGATTGGTCAAATGGTGCTTACAATGTAAATAACAAAAAAATTAAAATTAGTTTAAATATAAAAGCTATAAAATGATCTATAGTAGGGTGTATTTTGTAGCATCAACATTGCCATTAAAATATATTTTAGAAAATAATCAAAATAAAAAAACTCTAATTATAGTAAAAAATCATGAAATTCATAAATCATATCAATTTCTTAAAAAAGAGAAAAAGAATATTGAACTAGAGTTATTACCTAAGAATTTTATTTTAAGGTTATTGAATATTTTTTTTCTTATTATTTATTATAAATTAAAAAATATTAAATTCTTTTTTTTTCATGAATGTTGTTGGCCTGAATTTGATATAATCGTCAAGATTTTTAATCCAAAATCTTTTTATATCCCAATAGTAAAAATGAGTGGTTTTAATAAATTTAATAATAAATTTGAACAAGTAGGTTATAAAACTATATTGAAATTAAAACTTTTTAATTTTTTTTTCTATAATTTATTTACTATTTATTATCGAAAAGAAAAAAATTATACATTTTATTTCTCATTTAAACGATACCCGCATAAGGTTAAAGTTAAAAAATTTAAAATAATAATTAAAAATAATAAAATTAAAAACAAAAAAATTTTGTTTCTTGTGAGTCGTGAGTTTTGTGACAATTCTGAAACAGTTGAAATATATAAAAAAATTTCAACTATATTTAAAAAAAAAGGTTATAAGACTTATTTTAAAGATCATCCAAATGAGAACTCCAGACTCAATGTTAATTTGTCAAAAATGAGCAAAATTAACCCTAATAAACCTTTTGAATTAATAGAAAATAATTTTGATTATCTGGTTGGCTGTGGTTCCACACCACTATCGTATAAAGGTAGTAGATCCATATCAATAATACGATTAATAAAAAGTTATAAAGAAAAAACAGCAAAATCAAGAATAGAGCATATGAAGAGTATTTATGATGGTAAAGAAATCAATTTTCCTGTTAAAATAAGTGACATAATTAATATTATTAAATAAAATCAATTGCTTTGCACAAAGATAAATTAAAAAATAAAAATATCGTCTTTCTTGGATTAATTCAAAACTCAGAAGAAACTTTAAAATATTTTTTAAAATTTTACACTAAGATTAAAAAACATTATAAAAATTGTTACTTAATTATTGGAGAAAATGGATCAAAAGATGATACCCTAAGATTATTAAAAAATTTTAAAAAAAAAGAAAAAAACTTTATTATTGTAGACACAAGTTTTTCTGAAAAATATGAATATAGGTTAGAAAAAATGTCTAATCTTCGTCAATCTTTAAAGGATAAAATTAAAACCTTTAAAAAAAAAATGGACTTTGTTTGTTGGTTTGATTTAGATGATGTAATAAAAAATAGTCTTTCCCCAAAAATATTTCATAACTCAAATTTAAAATTAATAAGCAAATCTAGTTTATTTGGAATTTCATCTGGGTCAAAACCTTATTATTATGATATTTTAAGTTTTAGAAAAAAATTTTTTTTTACTAAAAATATATATCCTATATCATTAGAAAAAAATATTTTTACTGGTTATAGATTGAGAAAAAAGTATATTTATGATATACAAAAAAAAATTACACACTCAAAAAATTTAGAAACAATCTCATCTTTCAATGGAATGTGTATTTATCATTTTAAATATTTTAAACTTGGTTCTTATCTTGATAAAAAAAGAATTATAAGATCTCAAGTAGAGCATGTAACATTTAATAAAAAAATTCATGCATTAGTAAATAAATATATTCTAATAGATAATGATTTTTGCATGAATCTACCTTATGAGCATAAGCCTTATAATAACTTTTTAGGTTTTTGCTTTGGTAAGAGTTATTTATACTTTTCTAACTTTATTAAAAATCTAATTTGAAAATTTTACCATAATTTTCTTTATTTTCTTCTTGAAAACCATAAAAAATTTCTGTTTTTTTATAAATAGGCTTTATATTTAAGGCACAACCAAGCACTAATCTTACACTATTAATATTATCTAATTTTAAAGGTGCATCTTTTAGACATGTAGATTTAACTTTAATAGAGTTATATATTTTTGTTCTTTCATCCACTAAATCATTAATTGTTTGAGTATTGTTTTTATCTATATTCCAACCATGATCTGCTGTTATTACTATTAATCCTTCAGGATCATTAATATTAAGATAATCTATTAGTCCTTCTATTTTTTTAAGAGAACATAAATATGCATCTTTATAACCATTATTTTCATTTGAGGCTATAGATGTATTCAGCTCTTCTTTTATTGAGCAATCTTTGTTAAATATATATGGTGGATGAGGAGAAAGATGATGTATTAAAGTAAAATAGTTTTTATCATAATTTTTTTTTAAATCGTTTGTATTTATAAAGTTTGAGATTGAGTCAATTCTATCACCATAAAAATTAAGCATTAATTTAGGTAAAAATTTTCTTAATATAGTTATAAGTGGTGTGTTAGCATAAAAAGAATTAAAAACATAATATGTTGAATTAAATTCTTTGCTAGAACAAAAATCTTTATTATAAGAATAATTTTTACATGAAGCCGTCATATTTCCATACCATTGAAACTTATAATTATTTTTTTCTAATAAATTTATTAAGTTTGGTTTGTTATTTATTTTACTTAAAAGATATGGCCAGAAGTTACTTCTATCATAATATTTTGGACTAGTTGGCCTAACAACATAATCAAGTTGAATTATTGATGCCAAAGAAAGGTATGTAGTATTATAGTTTGAACGAGAAGGAACAATATTGAAGTCATTTTTCTCTAGATACTCCCTGTGATCTGTATAGTTTATTTTAAGTATTTTTGATGCATGCTCCAAAGAAGTCATTCCATCCATAATTATAAAATATATATTTGGCGACGAAGAATCTTCATTTCTTTCAAAAATTTTTTCATTTTCAAAAAAAAAATTATCATGATTAACTTTTATTTCATTTTTTTCATAAGTATTTATTGAAATAGAAAATATGATGATATTTACATAATTAAGTATTATAAAAAAAAAAAGAAATCTATTGAATATTTTTTTTTTAATCAAAAATGTTGAAAGAAGACAAATTACTATTATTAAGCCTAAAGAAAAATAAGATGCCAAGGAAGTAAATTCTAAAAAAAACATTTTTAGTTTACTAAAATAAAAAATTACATTGTAAGAAATTAGTAAAAAAAACAAAGTATCATAAAAATCTAACGTTTTATTTACAAAGTAAATAAGAAAGCTAATAAGTATTATTAAAATTAAACATGTAATATTTATTAATATTAGATTACCAAAAGTATTAAAATCAAGTAATTTTGAATTTTCTTTAGTAAATTGAGCTAAAGGTAACAAAAATAATGTAAGTGAAAATGCTAAACTTTTAAAATTAATTTTCATATATTAGTATTAAATTGTTATATAACCATATCTTCAATCTATGAGAAGTATAAATTTTAAAAATATAGGAATAATTTTTTACGAGAACCCTATTAGTAGAGCGTATTTAAAATTTTTAGAAAATGAGAATATTGAGATAAAAAATTTTTTTTATTTAAATAATAGGTCATTTTTACCAAATAAAATCAACGCTTATAAATTTTTTAGAAAAAATAATTTCTACGCTATAAATTTTCTTAATGACAGAAATATAATCAAACTTATATCACAGTTTGAAGAATTTTTTAAATTACCAAATAATTTTTGTGTTGATATGTATAAGTTTGCAAATTTTGGAAAAAATAATTCTATAAATTATGTTTCTAATAAAAGTATTAATAGTGATGAAATAAGAAATGTATTATCAGATAAAAAATTTGAAGATATTTACTTTTTAAATACTGGAAATGAAATTTTAAAAAATATTTTGAAACTTAAAATTAACTTTTTTCATATACATCCTGGCTATTTACCAGAAGTTAGAGGGGCTGATGGTAGTTTAAATAGTATACTTAAACATAACTCTCTTGGTGTTTCGTCTTTTATTATGACAGATAAGATTGATGAAGGTGATTTAATAATGAGAGAGAAATTAAATATACCAAAGTTTAAATTTGATAATTATAAAGAATATAGTTTAAAAGATGTTTACAGGATTTGGTATAGTTTTTTTGATCCATTATTAAGGGTGAGCCATTTAAAAAAATTATATGAAGTTAATACTTTTGATCTTGAACCGCTTAACATCAGCAAAGATAGTAATTATTATAGTTTTTTGGATAACAATAGTCTTAGAAATGTTTTCAATAAAATCTTTAATTAATTTTTTCCAGAATATAAAACTCTCTACCATCATCAGCATAATTATTAAAATTATAATTACCAGCATCTTTTATTATAAAAAATTTTTTAAGATAATCCATTATTTCAGATATTTGTTCCTTTTTTTCTATTTCAGGATGATGTGTTTCAAAAACTAAAATAGAGTTTGTATTCATATGATCCATTAAGTGTAAAAAATATTCTTTATAATTTTTTATTCCACCGTCATAAGTTGTATGGTTTGCTAATGACATAACAACATCAAATTTTTTATCTGTGTTCAATTTTAAAAAATCTTCACAGATAAAATCTATATTATCAATCTGTAGTTTTTTTTTACAACTATTTGCTATTTCAATATTCGATTTATCCCAATCAATAGCGACACAATTTTTAAAAGCTAAATTAGTTTGCATAATCAAAAACCCAGTATTTGTTCCTACGTCTAGGACATTTTTATTATATAATAAAGAGTCTAAATTTAAAGCCTTAACCCTATCTTTAGTTTTTCTAAGTCCTGATAAATTAATCTTTTCAAAACTTTGATAAAAGTAACCATTTCCATAATCATGATTTAATGATAAATTATAATTTTTTAAATCTAAAACTTTTTTTCTGAAAGTTCTAAACTTATCAAATTTAAGAGAATCAAAAAATTTATTCAACTTTGAGTTAGAGCTCATTAAAAAAAATTTTCTCTATGGAAATTGTTAATAATTTTTACTTCTTCGCTTTGATTGAATAGAGAAGAGTTTTTAAACTTATTAAAATTGAAATTCTCTATATTATCCATTTTAAAATTATGGGTTATTGCTTTTCTTGCAAACTCTTCAATCGTTTCATATTCATCTACAAAGGTATTATTTAAGATTTTTTTACTTGTATCCACATGATAAGGCATTTTTTTATTAACTAAAGCAAATTCAATAAATATTCCAGACCAGTTAGATATTAGGTTTTCATAGTTTTCAATTTTTAAATCGGGGTTTAGATCATAATTAATTTTATTTTCATTTAATTCTTTTATTGAAATTTCCTCTTTCACTAGTGACATTGGGTGGGGTCTTAATATGTAATTGATATTATTTTTTTTAAAGTACTCCGTCAAAATTAGATGGTACTTTATTTCATAAAAATTAGTTTTCCATGTTGGGGCAACAAGAACATCAATTTTAAAATCTTTGTTTTTTCTTGTTTTGTTAAGAAAATGATAAGTTGATCTAAATGGTTTTATTTTTTTTTTATTGATTTTATTTAATAACAATATCTCATTATATTGAAAGCGATTAATAGTTTGTACTGCATCAAATTCTACAAATGCTTTTTCGTGATAAGCCTTTATTAAACTAACAGGGGAATGTTGAATATATATATATTTTGTTTTATTTTGAATTGATTTTTTAAATAGTGATGAATTAAGGTTTGGTGTTGTAGTGTAAAGATATTTAAACTTATTTATTAAAAAAAAAAACTCCTTAAAAAAATTTGATTTAATTAAAATAACATAGCAATTGATATTATCAAAGTTAATTTTTTCAAAAGTAAGTAATACTATTTTTTTCTTCTTACATTTTCTGTCTAAATAAAATTTCAAATATTTGAACGTATGTCTGTTTTCATTAAAAAAACAAATCTTAATATTTTTATTTTTTAAATAAAAAATAACTATTTTTATTAAATCAGTAAAAAAATTATTTAAATTTTTTATTATAGTTGTGTAAGTCTTCATAATCATCAAATTCATACCAAAAACTTTTAGTAGGAAGAACGTTAACTTTTTCTTTTTTTCTTAATAATAGATTTAAAACATCGGTAGTTTGCATCTTTTGAAGTTTATTTTTATTATAATATTTTATTATTTGAGAAATTTTTTTTTGAGGAATAAAAATTAATCCCATAAATTGACTTTTCGGCTCTTCTTTTTTTTTAAATTTTTTACCTATCTCAATTAATTCTAAGTTATTGTTATATTTAAGTGTTTCTGCATCATCATAAATATTTTTTCCTCTTATTTTCCATATTTTTTTCCAACTTAAGTTTACAGGTAAAAGAATATTTTTTGATTTTTTTTTAATAATTATATTTAATAATTTATAATTATAATAAATATCTGAATATGAAACTAAAGTATCAGCATTAGTTTTTTTTAAACCACAAATGATTGAATAAAACATTTCTCTTGTCGCAAAATATTTATTATATATAAATATAACCTGAGGATAATTTTTTAAAGCATTAATGATATTTTTTGATTTAAAACCTACAACAATATAAATTTTTTCAAACTTTGCTTTTATAGCATTTTCGACTAGTATTTTCAGTAATACACCTTCTTCTAAGTCGATTAATTGTTTATTTTTTTTTAATTTTTTAAAAATTCTTGATCCTTTACCTGCAGCAATTATGACTATATTCATTTAATTTTAAAAAATTCTTTTATCATATTTTTGATATATACTTGGTTTTTGGAATATCTTTCAGGATGCAACATAAAACAAAAAACTTTTTTACTTTTGGACTCACAAATTTCGATAGTATCATCTTTGTGGGTAAAAATTTTTTTAAAATCACTATTCAATTTTAAAATAGCATAGGTATGATGAGAATTTACGTTAATTGTTTTCTTTTTTTCAACTGAAAAAATATTATGATTAGTATTTTTATGATGATTAATTTTTTTTTGTTTAAAACCAAATTTATCTGCAACCAATTGATAACCACGACATACTGCTAATACAGGGATCTTATTTTTAATTGAAATATTCAATAGTTTCTTTTCAAAACTATCTCTTAAAATATTTACTTTATTTTTTTTATGTCGATTAATTTCTCCACCACCGGATAATATTATTCCATCATAACCCAATATATCATTATTCTTTATTTTAAGACTTTCATCATAAGTAATCATAAATAGCTGAACATTAAGTTTAGAAAATAAATCAGCCCATTCTTTATTGATTGAAAAACATATTTTATTATATTTATTCAAATATACATAAGGAGTAATTAGAAATTTCATATTAAGATAGTATTTTATAATTATCTTGAAAACAGTTTAATTCTATTACTTTTGATTTTTTTATAATATCAAAGCTTTTTTCACCAATACCAATACAAGCAGGTATGTTTTCTTCCAAACATCTAATTGCCATATGTGAGTTTGCTCCACCATACTGAGTTATTAGACCCTTTATACCGAGACCAAATAAAAAGTCAAAACCTGGATCTGCATTTTCAATTAAAACAATCTTATTAATAAATAATTTTTTATTTATAATATTTGTATAGTTCAAAATATTTCCATTAATAATTTTATTTGTTATAAAATTACCTTTAACCTGTGATTTTTCAAATTGATAAACACACTTTGGAGAAATTATTATATCTGGTAGATTTATATATTTTAGATATTTAAAGTCTTTTTTATTTTGTTGTATATTTTTTTTTAAAATTTTTGATAATTTATTTATATCCAAATTTTGATATCTGTTTTCAAATTCTTTAATCGATAAAAATTGCAAATCATCTCTTGATATTTTCATTTCTTTACCCAATTTTATTAGGTTAACGAAGACTTCATTAATACCCTTTGTAAAAATTAATTTTGCTTCTTCTCTTAATTTAATAGATGTTCTTGCAACTAATAAAAATTTTTTTATATCTAGTTTTAATTTATGAGATTTAAAAAGATGATTCATCTTCATTCTTTGCTTATTATTAAACTTAAATTTTATAGGTGCTTTACGATTTATCTTTTTTTTTATGAAGTATTTTTTGAAATTTTCTTCATAATTTTTTGATGTAATAGAGTAAGTAGATGGTCTTAAATGACCATATTCTCTAATAAACTTAATTTTTAAGTTTTTATTTTGAAATGCTTTATTAGCAGCAATTAAAATATCTTTTGTACATAGGTCTATACTTTCATAGAATTTTTCAAGCTCAGTTTCATTAATTATTTTTAACGAAACAAAAGATCTTAAAATTTTAGTTGTGATAAATGCTATTCTTGCTATTCCGGCAAAAGGTAGAGTGCCAAAGGACTTTATATTGTGAATGAGAAAATGAATTTTTTGAACTTCACTAATTTTTTGTTTTTTAAGATAGTTTAATTTGCTTTCAAAACTCTTTAGTTTGGTCATCTCACTCTTTATTCTAGAGCTTCCATCAACTAAAATATTATTAGTAAGTTTTTTTAAATGAAAAATATATATTTTTTTTTCTTTTTTATTTAAAAATTTATCTATTCTTTTTTCAGAAAAGAAATCATAACAGGTTTCTATTACTTCAAATTCTATTTTGTCGTGCAGATATGGAGCATTGGATACCTTATTAATGGAGTGATTAACTATTTTATTTGATATCTTATCGGGTAAATCTTTAGGCAGAAATGAATTTATATCAGTTTTTAAATCTATGTAAGGAAATCCAAAAAGATTAAACATTAGTGCATTTGGTTGAACATTTTTATAGCCATATTTATCTCTTTGAATTGCCCAAATATTTTTAGTTATAAGAGTATCGTATAGCGAAATAGATAAGTTAGATGGTTTAAAGCCAATAATCTCTGCAGGATTCCAATCAGCCATATTACTTAGGATTGTTGTTTTTCCTGGGAGTAAAGGATTTTTTGATATTTTATTTATTTTTTTATAAATATTAGTGAGAGCATCAGTAATATTTATTGTTTTATTTTTTAATATTAAATTTCTACATTGAAATATAATTAATTTTTTATTTTTAATGGCAAATTCAATATCAAGAGAATCATTTTTGTATTTTTTTTCAATTAATTTTATTATTTTAAGATATTGAAAAAAATTTTTGCTCAGTGCTATTTTTTCTTTAAAAACTAGCTCAGTTTTCATTCTTATATTTTTTTTTCCAGATGTTATTAGATCTGTTTTCTTTGATTTATCATAATTAATTATATAATAATCTGATGAGCTCTTTGGATCTTTGGTAAAAATTACACCACTCATATCGGGTTTATCAAGAAAAGATTGAACTAATATTTGATCATTAATACTATTAAATTTTTTAATAACTTCATCTATTGCTTTGCCAATTACATTCTTTTGATTTTTAATCAAAATTACTATTGATAAATATTTTCCAGCATTTGATTTATTTTTACCATCTTCGTCTATTGCAGATGAGCGTATAATAATTTTTTGATTTTTAAAATTAAGCTGAATTTTATTAATTATTTTAGCTTTATTTTTTTTATATTGTCCTAAAGAAAAATAAATAAACTTAGGAATTATAAATTTATCTTTAGAAAATTTGTGAAGAAATTTAAGACTTTCAGCTTTTGTTAATTTTTTTTTAAGCAATTTTGGATTTAAGATTGTAAGTAGTTTTTATTTTTTGTTATCATCTAAATTTGATTTTTTAAAAATTTTTCTTACAAAATACTTAAACTTACTCCAGTATAAACTTAAAAAGGTCCCTAAACCTGCTAAAAAGGCAAAGATTAATTGAAGAATTGATGATCCGGCACCTGGATCTAGATATGCATAGGCTTTTGTACTAATACATATTAACAATGCTAAAAAAAAAAACAATTTCATTAAATTATAATATAGTTTTATTTTTGATTTACAAGAAGAAATTTATTTTACTAAATACTTAAAGCAATGAAGTATTACCCAATTATTATTTTCTGTTTTAACAGACCAAATCATTTAAAAAAATTATTAGCTTCTATTTATCAAAACAAAAATTATAACCAGCACAAGTATTTCTTTTTTTGTGATCATTTTAAGAATGACAAAGATAAAGCAAATAATTCTAAGGTAAAAAATATAATAAATAACTTAAATAAAATAAAAAATTATAAATTAATTTTTAGGAAAGAAAATTTTGGACTCTCAAAGAACATCATATCTGGGATCAATGCTGTTTTCAAAAAGAATGAAGCTGCTATAATTTTAGAAGATGATCTTATATTAAATAGATATGCAATAAATTTTTTAAATAAAAGTCTCAGCTATTATATGAATGATAAGGCTATTTATAGTATATCAGCTTATTCATATTTAAAGAATTATAAAAATCAATTATCTAATAGATTGTTAAAAATTAAAAGACATTCAAGTTGGGGTTGGGCAACATGGAAAAAAAAATGGAATAAGGTTGATTTTCACGATACAAAATTTTTTAATCAAAAGGATGAAAATTTCACAAAATTAGGAAATGATATGAGTTTAATGTTATGGGCGCAAAATAAATCTTTAATAGATTCGTGGGCTATAAGGTTTAATTTCTACTGTTATTCTAAAAATTTATTTAGTATCCAGCCACGATTTAGTTTGATTAAAAATATTGGAAATGACTATAGTGGAAGTCATAAAAGCTTAAGAATTAATTTTAATAATAATTTTAAAGAAGATTTTGATCCAATTTATAAAAACAAAGATACAAAGTCTTTCTTATTTAAGGCAATTTCATCAAACAATATAAATAGACACATTCAAACCATTCATAGACCTAGCATAAAGCTTTGGATTAAATACTTATTAAAAAAATTAATTTAATGACTAATTTTTTTTCAGTTATTGTTCCAAATTTAAATCATGGAGAATATTTAAGTGATTGTTTAAATAGTATTTTAAAACAAAATTATAAAAAATTTGAAATAATAATTTTAGATGGTGGATCCATAGACGATAGCTTAAAAATTATAAAAAACTTTGCAAAAAAAAATAAGTCGATAACTTATTGGCACTCAAAAAAAGATGATGGTCAGGCCAATGCGATAAATTTAGGTATTAAATTAGCTAAGGGAAATTGGATTACTTGGCAAAATTCAGACGATCTTTTTTATAATAATAATGCACTAAACCTTATGAATAAATATATTAATTCAAATTCATCAAAAAAATTATTTGTTGGAAATATGAATTTAATTTCAAGAGGTAATAAGATAATTAAAAAATTGAAATATATAAAGCCTAACTTCAGTTCTTTGCTGTATGAAGGGATGACCTTAAGTAATCAATGTTCTTTTTGGCACAAATCACTAACCAAAGATTTGGGATATTTAAAAAACTATGATGTTGATTTTGATTATGAATGGTATTTAAGAATATTATACAATTACCCAAATTGTGGATTTCATATTAATAAAACCATTGCATCATTTAGAATTCATCAAGATCAAAAAACACATAAAAAAAATGCCCAACAAATAAATAGAATCGAAAAAATAAGGTTGAGTTATGGTAAATCAACTAATCATTTTTTTAGCTCAATTTTTAAATATTTCTTGCTTATAAAAAGAACAATGTACTACCTTTCAATATTTGAATTCTCTTATGTTTTTTTTGGTTTTTTTAATAGTATTTTTTCTTATTTTAGGAAATAAAATTTAATCAATATATTAATTGTACCAAAAAAACTAAAAAGTATAGTCATTAAAATTATTAATACATTTAAAAATATGTAGATTATCAAATAGAAGAGATCAATTAAATAGATATATTATTCATATAAATTTAATAATCAAACAATGCTCAATTTTGCTAATTAGAACAGATCAAAAAAACAAAAGTATGAAAAATAAAAAAAAATTTTTGATTATTGGATCAAACTTTTCCTATAATCATTATAAATATTTAAAAAATCAAAAAAATAGTGAAATACATATATGCAGTCCAAATATTTATAAAAAAAAATTTTACAAAAGTTGTAATCTTTCTAAAAATTATAAAAAAATAATAGCTCAACATGATTTTCATACAATTGTTTGTTGTGCAAAACCCAATATCCAAAAAGATTTTATAAATCTTATTCTCAAAAAAAAGTATAAATGCAAATTTATAATGTTAGAAAAACCATTATCTATTAATGTAAAAAAATTCGATGAATTTCAATTATATTGTTTAATTAACAAAATTAAATTTTACTTAAATTTTACGTATAGTAATTTAAATATATTCAAAAAAATACACTCAATCTTAAAAAATGATAAAAATACAAAAATTACTTTCGAACTAAATATTTTTCATCATTTTTTAAAACATAAAAATAGTTCATGGAAAAATTTTATAAGTGACGGTGGTGGTATAATAAATTATTATTTAGTTCATATAATATTTGCATTTGTGAAGCAATCAAACCAAATTAAATTAGATAAGATAAACTATTCTTTAAAGAATAAATTTTTAAATGAAATAAACTTAACTTTTAAAAACTATAATAATGAGATTTTGATTATTAATTTTAAACTTGATAGTAATTTGTATACTCACAAATATTTCATAAATAGTAAAAGATACAATTATATAATAAATACTAACTCAAAAAATTGGTATGATAGATATTTTTTAAAAAAGTATGACAAAAAAGATCATTTAATAAGTGAGACAATTTATAAAGAAAAAATTAGTGAATTAATTAGGATAAATTATAAAAATCTATATCAAAAAAAATTAAAAAAAGATTTATTAAAATATTATTCGTTAATCGCAAAAACAGAAGTTATATGCAATAAAATTAATAATAAAATAAAAAAATATGATTTTAAATAATTGTAGAGTTTGCAAATCAACAAAATTAAAAAGTGTAATTTCATTATTAAATCAACCACTTGCAAATAACTTATGTGACAAACCTAATGAAAAAATAAAATTATATCCATTAGACTTAATGAGATGTGAAAGATGTTATAATTGTCAATTATCAATTGCTGTAGATAATAAAAAATTGTTTTCTAAATATTTTTATAAATCTTCTATTTCATATGATCTTAAAAAACACTTTAACCATGCTTGTGAAAAATATATTAAAAAATTTAATTTAAAAAAAAACTCTTTTATAATGGATATTGGTAGTAATGATGGTGTAGGCCTTATTCCATTTAAAAAAAGGAAATATTTAAATTTATTTGGAGTAGAACCAGCCACAAACTTATGTAATTTAACAAGAAAGCTTAAAATTAAAACTTATAATTCTTTTTTAAATAGTAATATTGCAAAAAAAAATCTTAAAAAATTTGATTTAATCACAGCATCAAATGTTTTTGCCCATGTAAATGACATTCATTCGCTCACTAAAAATATTTTTAGTATTTTAAAAGATGATGGAGTTTTTATCCTCGAGGTTCAATATTTGTTAAATATGGTTAAAGATGGATCTTTTGATAATATTTATCATGAACATGTTAATTATTGGAGTTTAACGACCCTTATTTATTTTTTTAAAAAAATTAAAGCTACGGTGTTTGATATTGAATTAATAGAAACTCATGGTGGATCAATTAGAGTATATGTTAAAAATGATTTGAATAATAAATACAAAATAGAAAGAAGTGTAAAAAGTATTTTAAATAAAGAAAACATTAACAATATTGATAATATTAAATTTTTTAAAGACTTTAAATATAAAATTACAAATAGAAAAACATCTATCAAAAAAATATTATTATCTCATCAAAGAAAAAATAAAACAATTGTAGGTTATGGTGCTCCAGCAAAAGCTACCACGTTGATAAATTATTTTAATATAAAAAAATATATTAGTTATATTATTGATGATAATAATTTAAAAAATAAAAAATTTATTCCTAATACAAGCATTCAAATTCTATCAACTCCCAAAAATTCTAAAATTGATCTCGTATTAGTTTTTGCTTGGAATTATTTTAAATTTATAAAAAAAAATAATAAAAGATTATCAAAAAAATTTATAAGTATTTTTTAGATGTGGTTAATTCAAATTAATTTTTTCTTTTTCAACAACATTATTTTTTGACTTTCTTACCTGACTATGAATTGCAGATATATATTCTCCAATAATACCCATAAAGAGAAGCTGAATTCCAGAAAAGAAAAATATAGCAACTATTAAAGTAGAAATACCTGGTGTACTCATTCTTCCTTCAATTAGAATATGTGATAACATTTGGATAATTATAAAAAGTAAACTAATAAGAGACAATGTAACCCCAAATACTGTAAAAACTCTTATTGGCAAATTACTGAATGATATAATTCCATTAATAGCCATATCAAAAAGTTTTAGAATGCTTGTTTTTGATTTTCCTTTTAGTCTTTTCTTCCAAGTGTATTCTATGCCAAAGCTATTACTACTTAATGTGGCAATTATACCTCGTGTATATGGATAATAATCATCAAAATTTAGTAGTTCTTGATAAATTTTTTTATCTAATAGTTGGAATTCACCAACATAAGGAGGAATATTAACATTAGAGATTTTGGTAACTAAGTTATAATAAATATTTCTACTACACTTTAAAAAAAAATTTTCCTCTCTATCTTTTTTAATACCATAAACAATATCAAATCCTTCTTCCCATTTTTTTACAAAATCAATTATGATTTCTGGTGTGTCTTGCATATCAACAGGAAGCATAGGAATTAAAGCATCACCTTTTATATATTTAATTGCATTGAATGTTGAAACATGAACTCCATAATTTCTTGCATTAAATATTAATTTAAAATTATCATCATTAGCTGAAATTTTTTTTAAGATTTCGCTAGAGCTATCAGTTGAATTATCATCAACAACTATAATTTCATAATCATAATTAGACAGCTCTTCTTTAAATATTTTTACTAATCTTTGATAAAATGGCTGTATATTATCGGACTCATTATAACAAGGAGCAATAATTGATATAATTTTTTTCATATTAATTGATCTAATAATTTAATAGTATACATACACTAATTCTAATCTTTAAAAAATATAAAATATAAAATATAAAATATAAAATATAAAACTTTAAAATGAATATAGTTGTATCTGAAACAAACGAAATTTTTAAATTATTAGATAAAAAAGAAAATAATTTTTTTGATGAAAAAAAAATTCTTTTATTAGGGTCAGATGGATTTCTAGGAAGATATTTTGTTGAATATTTTAATAAATTAAATAATGAAAAAATAAAAGTATTTGTTGATTGTGTCGATAACAATATCTCTTCTAACAGAATAGAAAAAAAAAAGATAAGTAAAAATTTTACATTCTATAAAACTAATATAAATAAATTTAATCTAAAAAAGAAATATGATTTAATTATCTTTTTAGCAGGAATAGCAGACCCATCTATTTACAAAAAACTACCACTTGATGCTCTTGAGGTATCTTATATTGGAGTTTCAAAATTTATTAAAAAAGCAAAAAATGATAAAAGTACTTTTATTTTTTTTAGTTCAAGTGAGATTTATGGAAATCCTTCCATTAAAAATATTCCTACCAAAGAATCGTATTATGGAAATGTAAATTCCTATGGCCCCAGAGCTTGTTATGATGAAGGAAAAAGAGTTGGTGAAACGTTATGCTATATATACAATACATATTTAAAGACCAAAACTAAGATTATTAGACCGTTTAATATTTTTGGTCCAGGAATGGGACCTGATGATGGCAGAGTTGTTCCACGATTTGTGAGGGCAATTAGATCTCAAAAGCCAATGACAATTTATAATCATGGAAAACAAACAAGAACATTTTGCTACATTGTAGACGCAATGATTGGCTTTTTAAAAGTTATTGTGTCAGGAAAAGATGGAGAAATTTATAATGTTGGAAATAATCTTGAAGAGATCTCAATGAATAAACTAGCTAAAATTTTAACATCATTAACTCAATACAAGACTATTATAAAAAAAATTAATTACCCAAGCTCTTATCCCTCAAATGAACCAATGAGAAGATGTCCAGATTTACATAAAATAAAGAAGCACACAAGATATACACCTAAAATAAAGTTAAAAGATAGTTTAAAGCGTTTTTTAGAATCGTATATGAATGATTAAATTTATTTAATTTAACTTATTTATATATCTAAAAATTATTAGATTGTATAAATTATTTTTGAGTATGAATAAAATAAAACCTTTAAATTTATTTATAATTTTATTTTTTTCTTTTGTTATCATTCTATACAGAGATTTTCTTTATACATATAGAATGCAACTTGAAAATTTCCTTCCATATTATCATTACCAGGATCAAATTATTTATTATTTAACTGGAGATAAAAGCTATGATGTGGAAGCACCCATGAATCTTAGATTTTCAGGATTAGTGCTTCAATATCTAATTTATCAATTAATACCATGTGTTGAACTCACAGGTATCAAATCAAACCTCAGCTACATTTACACCTGTGCAACATACAGTAATGCTTTAATGAATTATTTTTCTTTATGTGCAATTGCATCCTTAATGTTTGTTTATACTTATAAAAAAAAAAATTTTGATTTATCATCATCTATTTTATCAGTATTATTTTCCATTATATTTATTATTCATCTTGAAGCATTCACTTTAGATAGAATTGCAGTTTTATACTTTATGTTGATTTTATATTTTTTAGATAGAAAAAATATATCCTATTTTTTAATAATACTTGCCTCATTAGTAAATGAAAAAATTATTTTCATGATGTGTATTCTTTTTTTTATTAGATGGATTTTTTTAAAAGATAGGAAATACTTAAATTATTTTTTTGCCGCAGTGATATCTGGAATAATTATGATTTTAATTTTTGTAATCTATTCATTTTATTTTAAAAATGGTTATTGGGGTCAGGAAAACTCTACAAGCATATACAATACAATATTTACCGATGGAATTAAAAGGGTGTTTAGAGTTTTTTATAACCTAAAAGGAATTTCAGGCGGATTAATTCCATTATTATTTTGTTTATTTCCTTATTTTTTAAATCATTTTTTTAAGATTGTTAAAAAAAACTATTTATTCTCTAATTATGAATTTCTAATACCATTAGCGTTAGTTATTTTTGGTGCAGGAGGAGGAACTTCAAATATTGGTAGATATGTAATGTATAGTTTTCCATTATGGGTACCTATTTTATCTTTGATTATTGTAACATTGCTCAATAAGCAAAAATTATGATAAAATTAATAGTCAAGTAGTTAATATTAATATGAAGATGTGCTCTACAAGTATAATTTATTTCAATTATGAAAATGCATCATTTTATAGTCTTATTCGATGCTTGGAATTTTTGAGGTGTATTTTTAACCAATGAAATCAAATAAATAAAAAAATAAAGATCATTTAATTTTTTATTTTATTCACAAAAAGAATTAACAAAATATAAAATAAAATAAAACCTAAAATTGTTTGGAGCTGACTAATATCTATAAAATAATTAATAGAAAAAGGAATTAAAATTAAAGATAAAAATATAATTAAGACTTTTTTTAATTCTAAAGGTATATCCAAAAGTAAATAATGAAGGTGTATCCTGTCTGGTGTAAAAGGATTTCCTTTTTTTAAAATACGTAGAGCAAAGACTCTAAGCATGTCTATGCCAGGCACCATTAAAATTATAAAAATGTTTTCTACTGGGTAATTTGTTACTAATAACTGATTATTATAATTATCTATTAATATAAGCCCAATAAATGAACCAAGAAATAAAGACCCAGAGTCTCCTATAAATATATTTCTTTTTAAATTAAGCAATAAAACAAAAAACAATGTAAATATCATTACTATATAAAGAAAATTAATGCTTTGAAAAGTTAAAATAATACAAGTGAGGAAGATAATATTTACTAAGATGCATAAGCCATCAATTCCATCGATTAAATTAATAGCATTAGTTAGCAACATTAAACAAATTGTTGTAAAAAGAATACTATAATTACCTAAGTAAAAATACCTATCTAACGTTATAAAATAAATTTTAGTTAATTGTAAATTTGGTTCTAAAATTAAAAAAAAAGAAAATAAAATAAATGAAAAAAATAATTTATATTTATATTGAAGGCCTTTAGCATCATCGAAAAGACCTATAAAAAAATAACAAGAAGATGCAGCAAATATAATAATATCTATCATACCTAAATTATAAAAAAAAAATAAAAAAAAGTTTGTAAAAAAAAAAGCTGAATAAATCATTAGACCTCCTAATAAAGGAGTTTCACTCAAATGAAACTTTCTAACTTTATTTGGCTTATCAATAAGATTAGTTTTTTTAGCAATTAGAATTCTAAATTTGTTAATATAAAAAATGATTAACAAAATAAAAAAAAATAAAAAAAATTCAGTCATCGAAGGTTATTTTTTTGGTTTATTTAAACTAAACTCTAATATATCATTAAAAATGATGCTAAATAATAAAAAAAGTCAAAACTTTCTATACAAAGCACTTTTATATTTAGTGGTTTTTTTCCCATTAATTGTGTTTCTTGGGAGTGCAGTTATCAACATAACAACAGCTCTTTTGATTATAGTTTTTTTGTTTTATATAAATACCACAATTATAAATCAAAATGACTTTTTTAATAACCATCTATTTATTTATTTTTTCTTCTTTTTTCTATTTATTCTAATTAATTCCGTCCTTAATGAACAAGATTACCAGCTAATAATAAAATCAATAGGGAATTTTCGATATTTGTTATTATCAGTTGCAATTTTTTTTGTATTAGAAAATGTTAATGAAGAACAAAAAAAATTTTTAATCTATTTTAATATTATTTTGATGATTTTCATATGTGGAGATATCATTTATCAATATTTTTTTTATAAAAATATTTTTGGTTTTAAACCTGGAATGTGCAATGATTTTGTTACTTTTAATGATTGTTCAAGATTCTCTGGAGTTTTTGGAGATGAGTTAATAGCTGGCGGATATTTAAGCCAAGTTGGAATGTTATTTTTATTTTTATTTTATTTTTTTGATTTTAAAAAAAACAATCCAATATTAAAAAAAAAAAATATATTATTTTTAGGACTGTTTTTAGTAATAATAATAACAGGCGAAAGAAATGCTACATTAATCTTTTTTTTAACTATAATAATATTATTTTTTTTTGAAAAAAAATTATCAAATATTTTATTACTTATATCATTGATAGTTTTTATAATTTTTTCTTTAGGAACATTTTCCAAAAAAGTTGAACAAAGATACATAAATCCAATTAAATCTCTAAATAAATTAAGCTTGCCAGATCTTTATGAAAATCTAATAGATAGCCCATGGGGACATCATTATGAGGCGGCTATTGAATTATTTTTGGAGAAACCTATTTTTGGCCATGGACCTAAGAGCTTTAGAGTGGTGTGTGAAAAAACAAAAATACAAAAAAAACTAAAAGAAAAAAATTTATCATACCTGGCATGTACCACGCACCCACATAATTATTTATTAGAATTTTTAAGTGAAAATGGAATTATAGGAGGCATTTTTTATCTTGGATTTATTTTTATAATTTTTTATCAAATTTTTAAACTAAGAAAAAATAATCACCCTGAAAAAATAATAACCATAGCTTTAGGATCTTTAATTTTAGCTATTATATTTCCATTTAAACCGTCAGGGTCTTTTTTAAGCACATACAATGCATCAATGTTATTTTATATAATTGGCTTTTATTCACATTATATCAAAAAAATAAGATGAGATTAAGCATCATTACTGTCGTTAAAAACGATAAAAAAAATTTAGAATTTACAATAAAAAGTGTTTTAGCACAAAATTATAAAGATTTTGAATATATAATATTTGATGGATTGTCCTCTGATCGAATAGAAAGTGTCATTAACAAATATAAAAAAAAAAATATTAAATATATAAGACGAAGTGATAAAAATTATTATGACGGTCTTAATCAAGCAATATCAAAGGCAAAAGGTGATTATATAGGAATTTTAAATGCTGGTGATCTTTATACCGATAAAAACGTCCTAAAGATAGTTGTGGAAAAACTCTTAATGACCAAATGTGATTTATTATTTTCAAATTTGATGTATTGCGAGTTAAACAAAAAAAACACAAGATTTTGGAAATTCCCAATACAAAAATTGTCTAAGTTATCAGCACTTAGGATTGCAAGCCCAACTTTATTTGTCAAAAATAAAATATTTGAAGCTAACCCATATGATATTAAATATGATATATCTTCAGATACTGATTTCAACCTAAGTATATCATCTAAAAAGTATACTTTTGTGTATTTAAATAAATATATAGTCTTAATGAAAAAAGGTGGACTAAGTACTAGATATTCATCGTTCCCAAGAAAAATTTTTCAAGATCTCTTAATACTTAAAAAACACTTTGGTTTCTTATTTTTTGGAGTTTACATTTATAAAATCTTGTTAAAAATTAAACAAATTATGTAAATATGATCATACAATTAAAATATTAATCTAAATATATAAAAAAATATCCATAATTCTTAACTAATTTTGCATTTAAATAATTCCCATAATTAATACAAGGTGATTTATAATACATACAATAATGATTATTAATTGGACGGTAAAATACTTTGTTAGAAATTTTTAACTCTTGCAATTCAGGAAAACCATTTTTCTCGTGCACTGAGTAATATTTGGGCCAGGGGTAGTTATTATAATTGTTATCATTTTCAATAATTCTTAATGTATTTTTCAAAAATATTACTGATAAACCAATGCAAAAAATTATTAAAACTTTCATTCTTAATTTTTCTCTAAAAGTAAAGAATCTCAAACCTGCATATGAAAACATCAATGCAAAAATAGATATTAAATAGGAGTAGCCATATCTAAAAACTGGAACTTTCATAATCCAAAAAACATTAGCAATTAATAAAATAAAAAATAAAGAATAAATTTTTCCATTATCAAATAAAGAATGATTAATATTTTGCTTTTCCTTAAATTTAAAAATAGATATGAAGAACAGTAAAACTATTAATATATAAGGCAATATAATACCTAATATAAATTGGAAGTGGCCTGAGTACCAAGTTTTTACCCAATTAAGGTTTTTTGAATAATTTTCGATTGTCAACGTTTCTTCTTTGATGACATTTTTATCATCTTTATAGTCAGGCCATCCTTTAGCCCAAGCCTCATTTTCAATCGTAACAGCTTGACTTATATTTTTATTAGACCATAAAAATGAATCAGAACAAAGTTTTGTAATTGGAAAAATTAAACATCCTGAAATAACTACATTTTTAATTATCCAAATTAAAAAAAATAAAGTCAAAAAATAAAATCGTTTATGTTTAAAAAAATTAAAAAAATGTTTTTTTGTGAAAAATATTAAAACAATAAAAACAGAAAAAAGAAGTATAATTTTATTTAGGACCACAAATAATGAGATTATTAATAAATTTAAAATTTCTTTAGTTTCAAATAGTTTATTTTTTAAAACAATTGAAATTAGATAAAAAAATAATAAATGAGAAGGTGCGTCATTTCCATATTCCGAATATCTATTCATTTTATAAAAAATATAAATTTGAATAAAGATAAGATAAAATAGCTCAAAATTATATTTCTGGTATTTTAAAAGATTAAGAGTTCTTGAAATGAAATTTATTAAGACTGCACTCATCAATAAAGCGGCTGGAAGTACTATTCCATTTATACCAAGCAATAAATTATTTAAAATTGCCGAGGTATGCTGCATAATAGAAGTGTGTGCATACCTGAAATGTAAATTTGATAGGCCAAATATTATCTTTTCTTCATTAATAATGTTTATATATGGTAAATGATATAAACCTGCATCTGGTCTATAAACGTTACTTTCAATTATTAAAAAACAAATAATGAAAGTGGATATTAGATTAAATAGGATGAATTCTTTGTTAAAAAAAAGTTTCCATTTCTTATATATTATCAATAACAAAGTCACAATAGTTAATGAATTTACATTTTGATTAAGAAGAGTAAAAAAATTTAAAAAAAGAGCCATAAATGAAATAAGTACTATTCCATAAATGAGCTGAGTAGAGTAAGTTATAAATTTGTTTTCTTGCTTTGATACAAAAAATATACCAATAGGTATTAAAAAAAAATGTATTGTAAGAACCTTTAAAAAAAGATTAATCATTAAAATGATGAATACTCAATTAACAGTTATAATACCAGTTTTTAATGAAATTAATTCAATAGAGCAGCTTTTAATAAAAGTTTTAAATAACAAAATTGACAAACAAATAATTGTTGTTGATGACCATTCTTCTGATGGCACTAGGGACTTGCTGATTAATAAATTTAAAAATAAAGTAGATAAAATTATTTTTCATCAAAAAAACCTTGGGAAGGGAGCTGCAATAAAAAGTGCACAAAAATACATACTTGGAAAATATACAATTATACAAGATGCTGATCTAGAATATGATCCAGCAGATTATCTTACTTTAGTTAATGAAGCTGAAAAAAATAAATTTCAAGCTGTTTATGGATCAAGAGTGTTAAATAAAAATATGCACACAAATATTAAAAATTTTAGTCATCAAATAAGAATATGGGGAAATATTTTTTTAACATTTTTAAGTAATAAAATTAATAATCAAAAATTAACAGATGCACACACCTGTTATAAGTTATTTGACTCTGCTTTATTTAAATCTATTAATTTGAAAGAAAATGATTTTTCTTTTTGTCCAGAAATTACTACAAAGCTATCCAATAAAAATATTATAATTAAAGAAGTTCCCATAAACTATAAAGGTAGAACTTATGATGAGGGAAAAAAAATAAAATCCTCAGATGGTCTTAAGGCAATTTTTGTTTTATTTAAATATAAATTTTTTTATTAAGTATAAATGCTATTTAATTTTAAATATAGAATAGTTAAATTAATAGAAACAATACCTTTGTTGCAAATCTTTATTTATAATAATTTAGAAAAATTTAATTTTTTGTTTCCTCATGACAAAGATTATAATGGTATTAAGTTACTTTTTCATAAAAATGAAAAAAGAGATTTTCTTGATATTGGTGCCAATATTGGATTATCAACAATTGGTTTTAGAGAGATGGGATTTAAATTAAATAATATTCATTTATTTGAACCAGATAATTTTTTAATTAAAGCGTATTTAAATAAAATAAAAAAAAAATACAGTAATATTTATATACATAAGTTTGGTCTCTCAAATATTTCAGAAAAAAAGTTTTTATATAGAGCTTATTATAAAGACAAATTTTTTCATTTTAATAATAGTTTTGATAAACAATATATTTTAGCTAAGATTAAACATAATTACCCAAATAAGTATCAAGAGTTCAAATTAAAAAAAAAACCTTTTAAATTAAAAAAATTTGAAGACATTAAAATAAAATCTAAAGCATGTTTTGTTAAAATTGATGTAGAAGGACATGATCACAAAGTAATTAAAGGAATGCTTAGATTTATTAAAAAGGAAAGCCCAGTAATACTTGTTGAGTATAATATGAGCAATTTTGATGAAATTTATATTATGTTAAAAGAATATTATAATTGCTATATATTTAACATTGATAAAAATAATTTTAAAAAATTGACTAATTTTGAAATTAAGCTTTTAATCAAAGGTAAGATTTTTGAAAGTACTTATGTGAAAAATAGTGTAAATATCTTTTTCATAAAAAAAAATTTTAAGTTTTTATTAAATATATGAAAAAAATAGCATTAATTTATGGAGTAACAGGGCAAGACGGTGCTTATCTTGCAAAATTTTTACTAAAAAAAAACTACATTGTTCATGGTGTAAAGCGAAGAAGTTCATCTTTCAACACTCAAAGAATTGATGATATTTATCTTGATTTACATAAGAAAACAAATTTTTATTTACATTATGGGGATCTCACAGACTCTTTGTCTGTTTTGAAAATAATAAAAAATGTTAAACCTAATGAGATTTATAACCTGGGTGCACAATCTCACGTAGGTGTTTCATTTGAAGTACCGGAGTACACTGCAAATGTAGATGGGTTAGGAACATTGAGAATTTTAGACGCTATATTAACTCTTGGAATTAAAGATAAAGTAAAGTTTTATCAAGCTGGCACTTCAGAAATGTTTGGTGCTTCAAAACCTCCTCAAAATGAAAAAACAAATTTTTACCCAAGAAGCCCCTATGCTGCTGCAAAATTGTATGCACACTGGATAACGGTAAATTATAGAGAAGGGTACAATATTTTTGCATGCAACGGTATTTTATTTAACCATGAAAGCCCGTTAAGAGGCGAAACTTTTGTAACAAAAAAAATTGTATCTGCACTATGTAAAATCTCTTTATTAGGAAAAGGGAAGCTTTACCTTGGAAATTTATATTCAAAGAGAGATTGGGGGCATGCTCAAGACTATGTAGTAGCCATGTGGAAAATGCTTCAACAAAAAAAACCAAAGGATTATGTTATTGCATCTGGAAAACAATATAGTGTCAAATATTTTGTAAATTTAATATGTCATATTTTAAAAATTAAAATTAATTGGAAAGGTAAAGGAATTAATGAAAAGGCATATTTAAATGGTAAAATTATTATATCTATAGATAAAAAATATTTTAGGCCAACTGAAGTAGATTCCTTACTTGGAGATGCAAGAAAAGCAAGAAAAGAACTGAAATGGAAACCAGATTATAATATTCAATCGCTAGCAAAAGACATGGTTACTCAAGAGATTAGAAATATTAATGATAAAAAATAAAAGTAGAGTATTCGTAACTGGACATAAAGGTTTAGTGGGATCAGCAGTAGTCAGAAAACTAACTAAACGAGGGTATAAAAATATAATAACAGTTACAAAAGATAAGCTAGATTTAAGA
>Ga0257127_1000637_pt1 | contig 29303 bp, 40 predicted proteins | sample SI060_135mmetaG_FD_190152 | JGI IMG/M metagenome (GOLD analysis project Ga0257127, IMG submission 190152) | Marine microbial communities from Saanich Inlet, British Columbia, Canada - SI060_135m | ecosystem: Environmental > Aquatic > Marine > Inlet | place: Canada: British Columbia | collected... | reverse complement strand
AAATGCTACATGCCCAAGCTCAGGCTCAGGCTCAGGCTCAGGCCCAGGCTCAGGCTCAGGCCCAGGCTCAGGTTCAGGCCCAGGCCCAGGCCCAGGCCCAGGCTCAGGCTCCTTCACCGATACTTGTTCAACCTCCGGAAAATATGATAAAAAAACTATTATTTGATATGAAAGAAACAATTATTGTATTTTTTATTTCATTAATTATGAATATTGATCCTATTTCTGAAAATTTAAAATTTAAGAATATTTCATTTTTGTATGATATAAATACAAATAAATCAACATTTTTATCTATATTAATAAAATCATTAATGATTTCTGTAATATTTTATTTGATTCACATGTTTTTGAAATAATCATATATTTTTTTATTACATTTATTTATAGTAACTTCTGAAATTTTACATATTGATGAAATTTCTTTTTTATTAAATTCAATGTTGTTATGTTTACAATAATATAATATACAACCGGCAGCAACGGATTGTGGTGTATTTTCACAAATAATATTCTGATTTGTTATACGATTACATAATTCAAATATGGCTTGAATATTCATATCATCTATATTTAATTTATTACAAAATCTTTCAATAAAATCACATGGTTTAATTGAAGTATTTGTTGATAATCTATTTTTATTAGATTTATTCATTTGAATAATTTCTTGACATTTTTTACAACCTTTGGTCATAACTTTTGAATCAATATTAAACATAATGGCTATTTCTTTAGATCCTCTAGGAACATTACATTCTTTACATGCGAAATATAAACATGCTCCAATAATACCTTTACGATTTGCTCCTCTTGATATTTTTGTTTGAGTTACAATATTATATAATGATTTTGCTTCATTAATAATTTTTGTAGGTATATTATTTTGTTTACAAATTTCTGTGATTTCATTAAATACTTTGTACTTACTTCTTTCTTTGTATGGCATTCCTTGCCACTGTTGATACTGACGAATTTTACCCATTGTTTTGTTATTATAATTAAAAGCAACTGTTGAACCAACAGATGATTCTGGTAATAAAATATTAACTGGCATACCACAACGTGTTGGGTCTTGATTTTTAACTTCATTCGTACCATAACATCTCCACTCTGCTTCAGTACTTATATTATATATTGTATTCTGACACTTCTTACATATAATTGTTCCATTATCATTTTGATAATTTTCTTTTAATGAACAACATGAAGTATTTTTAATTTCTTTATCTTGATTGAATTCATCTAATAATTTAAAATGATCATCCATTTTTCTTTTTTATAATCACTTAAACGTTAAAATTTATGTTTAAATAATTTATCAAATTTTGAATGCCAACGGAAATATTATCTGGACTTTGGATTGGAAATATAAATGATAATTTTAATAGTGAATTTTATAATGATAATTTAATATCAATTGTTATTAATTGTACAATTGATCAAGGATTTTTAGATTTACCCAATTTAAAAAAATTAAGAATTCCTTTATCTGAATCAATGGATCCAAGTCGTGATATTTATTTGTTATCTCAAAATAAACAAAAAATTATTGATTTTATTCATGAAAATATTGAATGTCATAATATTTTAATTTGTTGTTATAATGGTTTGACTATATCACCTTTAATTGTTGCATTATATATGATGTCTTATGGCCATATTGAAAAAGATATTATAAGAGATTTATTACGTTCTAAAAATGAAAAAATATGTATTGATTATGATTTATCAATCTTTTAAAATTTGATTATAAATTTATTTTGATTAATAATAGTATAATATGTTTTATGAATTATTCATATGATATAAGTTTTAAAACAATACATTCTGATGATTTGTTGTGGGAATGGGAAGAAATAATTATTCCGAAACAATACTACAAACAATTTAATAAAAAGATATTTACAAAAAAAGACATACCAAGATTACCTAGACATCCTTTACAACCAGAAGATTGTACAGCTCATAAACAAGCCTATTTAGAATTTATACAATCTTCAATAAACTTTAAATTTCATTTATCACCTATATAATTCTTCGTGAAATGTTCTTTTTTATTATAATCTATATAACATTCTTGAATAGGTTCATCTACTGACCCTAACCACCAAAATCCGTTTTTTATATTTTTATTATGATGTAATGTACAATAACAATCTGAATCTTCACATTTATTCCTTGAACATTGTTCAACGTATCCATTAACACCTGTGTGTTTTTTCCATGTTCTAGCTTTACATGTATTTTCTGTAATAGGTTTTCTTTGTTTAAAATCATCATCATCATCATCTATATTTTCATCTAAATGAATATCATTTTCTTGGAAATACATATCAACTTCCTTATGAATAATATCAATATATCGTTGATTGGTTACATCTTGTAATTCATTGATTAATTCTTGTTTAATATCAAATTTAAGATGATTATAAATAAATATTTGAATACTATTCATTAACTATAGTATTGTTTAATGTATTATTTATTGTTGTTTTAATTAAATCATTAACAACATCATCAATAATATTTGATTGGTGGATTATAATTAATATTTTTTCAATTTTTTCAAATATTATAGGCATATTGTTTTTTTTTATTTCATATTTATATTTTTCTTTTAGTAATATGATTATTTCATTATCTATTTTTTTTTCAAAATTTTGTTTATTTTTTTGTTTCATATGGTAAGGGTTGGCAAGTAAATATGTTAAATATTTATCATCTAAGTTTTCCATATGATTATTCTAATAAAAAAATATTGATAAAATAACAATTATTTTTTATTGAAATATTATCAATTGAAATATTAATTTCATTTTTTTGATATATATTACTTTTATCTCCATAGTGTTTAATAATCATTGTATTATTTGATTGAAATATATGATTAATACGATAATTCATGTATTTATTTATATGTAAATATATTTCATTTATTAATTCTATATCTTTTTGTTTTAATAGTTTAATAACAACATGATTGTATGTTTTTATAAACTCAAAATCTTTTATATTTAATGGTATCCCTAATAATTTAATGTCATTTAATAAATAACAGATTCTATATTTATTTTTTTTTTTATAGAATATTATATCTTTAGTTTCTAATTTATCTTTATTTAATATGATAAACATATATATATATATGATTATTATTTAATAAATATTTAGATTATTAAACCAATATGGAAATTGAATATTTAAATGATGAACATTATAAAGTATTAGATAAGATATATAACATAATTAAAAATAAAGATCATTGTAATCTTTTATTATATTCAAGAAATAATGTGGAATCTATTAAAAATAAATTTTTGAAGGTATTACAATTTATTGAACCATCAAATAAACAAAACAAAATAAATGGTGAATTTATATATGAATCATCTGAAATATATTATTCAATTAATTGTAAATTAAATAAACCAGAAATTATGATTGATTTTATAAAAGAAATTACAAATACATTTAATTATTATACATGTAATAAACATTATATTATACTTGAAAATACACAACTACTAAATATAAAAACAACTGAAAAACTAAAAAAAATAATTGAAAATTCCTTTCAAACATCAAAATTTATTTTAATATCTGATAAATACACTCATTCTCTTTCCAGTTATTTACTTACAATTGTGTTTCCATCTTTATCTAAATATGATAAAAAAATATATAATCATTGTAATTTTAAATTAAAACCAATAAATGAAATAATTAAAAAAATCTTTGATGTCTATGAAAATAATTTTACAATTAAAAATATAAGAGATATTTCTTATAAAATTAAAGAATTAGCCATACCAACAACCGAATTTTTAATTATATTTATGAATGAAATTATTAATGTATATAATGTAAATATATATGAAATTGTTCATTTAATTACTTTGTATGATACATTATTTTTAAATTCATTTAGAGATATAATATATTATGAATCATTATTTATAAAAATATATAAGATTATAAAAACTTAATTAATTATGATTAATTATTATAAATTATTAAATATAAATCATGATTTTACAAAAGATGAATTAAAAAAAAAATATTATAAATTATGTTTACAGTATCATCCTGATAAAAATAATGGAATTTATGAAGAAAAATTTAAACAAATTAATGAAGCTTATGAAATATTATCTGATGATATAAAAAGAAAAGAATATGATATAAAAAAAAATCTTTATTTTTTAAATGAGTTTCAATTTACAGATGATGAAATACAATTAATTCATAAATATTATCAAAATATAATAAATTCAAATGAATATAAATTATGTATGTTATTAGTAAAGTCAATACCAATTTCTGTAAGAGAAGAAATAAAAAAAAAATTTATTCAATCAAAAGAAATTGTAAAATCTCCGAAATGGATAAATATTCAATTACTAGATGAAGATTTTACAGTTCATTTAATTATATCTGATTATGACTATCAAAAAAATAAATTAAAACAAATCAATGTCCATACAAAGTATGGTATTTATTATTTATTTTTACGATGTTATGAACAAACAATTCTTATTGATAATTTATCAAATAATTTTAAGATACACTTAATCTATTAATTTTTTAACTTTATATATTATATATATATATGTTTACAAATTCATCAAAGTTGTTTAAAAACTTTGTATTTCCTTATGTGAATATTATAAAAGGAACAGAAATAAATAGTTTATTTCATTTTTTAAAAAAACGAAAAAAACCAATGATTGAAATTGTTTATAGGCAAAACATGGAAATGAGGAATATACGTTTACAAAATGATTATGTAGAGCCTCATTTAATTAATATAACTGATTCAATAAAAAAAGAACAACATATTGAAATAAAAATAAATGGAAATTTAGTGTTTTTAAATATTATTTCTGAAGAAAATACAGATTTATTAATTGAATCAACACTTTCAATACTTGAATTATTATATAGCATTCATCCAATTAATAAAGAATTACAAATTAATTTATTTTTAACAAATGAAACAAAAATGTTAGAATCACAATTAATACCATGTGATATCGGAAAAAATGAAGTTAATTCAGGTTCATGTAATCGTGGTGATGAAAAATGTATTGTTAATATATGGAGAAAAGAAGAAATTATAAAAGTTATATTTCATGAATTAATTCATGCGTTTGAATATGATAATATTCATGATACTCATGATTTAGTTACATTTTATAAACAACGATATAATTTATCATCCGATAAAATAAATATTCATGAAGCTTATACAGAAATATGGGCAAATATTTTGAATTGTTTTTGGATATCACAAAAAGTGAATACAAATCAATACAATAATTTTCGTAAATTATTATCTATTGAAAAAGAATTTGCTAAATTTCAATGCGAAAAAATCATGTATTTTACAAATATGAAACATTCATTAATTGATGTTAATAAAAATACAAATGTACTTGCGTATTATATTATTCGTTGTGAAATTTATAACAATTTAGAAACATTTATCCGTCTTTGTAAAAGAAATCATAAAAATTATATATATATCCAAAATGATAAATATCTATTATCATTTTTTTTTAAAAAAACAAAAGAAATTAAAAAAAATAATGAAAAAATTAATCTACTAAAAACTAGTTCCTATTTATATAAAACTACAAGAATGACAGGAATTGAATATGATGTATTTATGCGGACACCTCCTTCTTAGGGTAATGAACCTTCATATACTTCTGAAGATTAAAGAATGTTAATTCATCACCCTTTGAAAGACGAAGTAGTTTCTTCAGTGCTGTATCTGGAAGGATTTGACGCTTGTCCTCCTCCTTTTGAAGACTATGCTCCTTACAATATGCTGTAATACGCTTTGTGACCTCGGTACGGGCAATCTCTTCACCCTTTGAAAGTCCAAGGAACTTCGCAAGCTCATCTGAAATAGGCCCCGGCTTTGCGAAACCACTCGGGGGCTTGTTAGGATCTACAACACGCTTGACACGACCCTTCATTTTCTTATTCATAACCTTGCGATCACGAGATACTCGTTTCTCAAGGCGATTTACCTTTCCAAGAAGATCTTTGACAAGTGTCATCGCATTCTTAAGATCTGTCTGGAGCTCAAGGAACTCCTGATCATATCCAGTATCTTCTGTTTCAACAACCAGGGTCTGACCAACCGGAGTCTCAACAACTGGAGTCTCAACAACTGGAGTCTCAACAACTGGAGTCTCAACAACTGGCTTTTCTACAGTCTTTGTAGAAGATTTTTTGGCTTTAGTGTTTTTGGTTTTTCCAGGCATTTTATACTGTTTTATTTTATTTTATTTTTTCTATTTTACCGCGCTCTCTATTTTATGATATAGTATATCAATATTTTTTTAAATAAGTTTAAAAATACAATATTTAAACTTTAAAAATGAATGAATATTTCATTGATATTAAAAAAAAGATAGTTCTCCTGAACTTAAATTATAAACCACTATCTTCTGAAATAGGAAGATTCTACCTGAAACTCAAGAATCTCAACCAGCTGACATAGATCTGCTGTTTGGAGATGCTTGAGTCGCCGGTAGTTGTGGTGGTTGATTTGTTGTTGATGGTGGTTTTTCCTTACATAATTTAAATGTTTGATGTCCCGTGCCAGACCAGGAAGCAGTTCCATATGTATTTGGGATTTTATCTTTTTCAGTACATATTTCATTCATTCCTTGGCGAGGTGGTCCACATATTTCCTCATAGCATTGCTGATATTTGGTTTGACTATCTTGTTCACTTAAATTATTAAAATCTGATGCTCTACAATCTGTATTTCCTACATTGTCGGTAGTCTGAAAGCATGATTCTGAATTAATGTTGCGTTTGATGTTTGCATTACTGGGCCATGGGACAATATGTTCAGATGCGGCCTTAGTTACCAAATCAGAACCTGATAAACCAGTTAATTCGGGGCATTGATCGGATAAATCATCCGATGGAAGACCCGTTGCCGATTCAGTTCCAATACGATTGTTACCACAATAAAAAACTGGATCATTCGGATTTGGTAAGCCTTCACAAACTTTCTTATTTTGATTATTAATTAATAAAAATAATAAAACAATTATACCTAATAAAATAATAGTTTGATTATCAAAATTCATTTATATTAATATTATATATAAAAAATTATGAGTAATATTGTTTTAGTTGGTTTACCTCATTCTGGGAAATCATTTCTTGGTAAAAAATGTTCAACAATCTTAAAAAAAGGATTTATTGAAACCGATTGGATGATTCAATATAGATATAATACATCTCTTAAAAATATTATTAATAAAAGAGGAATCCATGGATTTTTATCTGTTGAAAATGATATCTTAAAAACATTACATTGTTATAATTCATTTATATCAACCGGTGGTAGTTCTGTTTATAGTCATCAGGGAATGTTTCATTTAAAACACAATTTACATTCAGATATTATTCATTTAAAATTATCATTTGATGAATTTAAAGATCGAATGAATTGTTTTCATGAAAGAGGTGTCGTGAATCCACATGAATTATCTTTAGAAGAATTTTATAAAGAAAGAATAAAATTGTGTAATATTCAGTCAAATCATACAATTGATGTAAATAATAAAAAAAAAGGATTAACAGAATTATTAGATTTTTGTAATCGATAAACTTATAATTTCATTTACCAATAAATCATTTTTATAATCTTCACTATACTTTATCTCTTTAATACCAGATGCAGCTATAATTTTTGCACAATTTATACAAGGAAAATGTGTAATATATATTGTTGAATTTTTCACACTTACCCCCCTAGAAGAACAATCAGCAATCGCATTTTGTTCGGCGTGAACTGTGGCTTGTTCATGGTTGTCACGAACAATGCTCTTATGAGGTTCCCCTGGTAAAAACCCATTATATCCGGCAGATATAATACGGTTATTTTTCACAATTACACAACCAACATGTAATCTTTCACATGGTGATCTTGAAGATATTAGAAAAGCAACTGACATAAAATATTCATCCCATGATAATCTTTTTTCCTGTGAATTTAATAAAGATTTTATATTTTCTAAAATCATTTTCATATAATTAGTATTTTTACAGTTAAATATTTAATATACAATTTGTAATAATCCCAACATTGATAATATAATTTGTAGAATTACAATACATTTTGCTTTGATTGATCTAGGTATAATATCTCCAAATCCAACTCCCGAAAATACAACAAAGGAAAAATATAGTCTTCTGAAAAATTTATCCATTGGATACTTACGGTCATCTTCTATATCTTCAAGTCTTTCATCCCAATCATCAAGGCTATCACAATAATAATAATAAATTATAGCAAATATGATATTAATAATAAATAAGGATATTAATGATCTCCATTTTTTTAAAAAAAAATTTTTATTCTTATTAAAATATATTATGAGGAATTGAAACATTCTATATATATTAAATATACATTAACCATTCATGTGTTTGATAACATTCTGTTGATACAGATCCCAATCCAATTAAAAAATACATGAAACCTAATTTTTTATCATCATCTGTAATCGCATTATTAAATTTAGATGTTTCATTTAATAATAAATCTTGTAAATCTTCTTTATTATTCATCTGATTTACTTCTGATATAGGTATATTATATACGAATCCATTGGGTGGAGCAATACGACATTTTATTTCGTTGGTTAATTGTAATCGATAATTCCAAATATCTTCTAATAATTTATATAATCGTTTTAAATTTCTTCTTTCTAATTTTAAAAACCAATCAATATTACAACTATATCCGAATTGTTCCATTTGTGAAAATATATCAATTGTTTTTTGTTTAATCTGAGACTTTCTATTTTTAATAATATGTTTGTCAACCGTTATATATTTTTTATCTTTTTTTAATAAATGTATTAACTTATAAGCTTTCTCAATTATCTCATCCGGGATCTTTTCACGATTATATGGATTTGGTTGATGCATGTCAATTAACTTCTCAAATGATCGTATATCAAAAAACCATATAAATCCCTGGAAATCTTTATATGAAAAGAAATAATCTTTATCTATTTCATTATAAGTTTCAAAAGAATAAAAATCACATTCATTATTACATAATGAAGGATTTATGTATCCTTCACCATGTAATGATATAAGATAATTATTTTTTCTTTTTATGAAATGTTTTTGTATTTTACTTATTAATGATTCATTTTCATAATAATGTTTAAATTTATGAATATCACATAATAAAAGATTAAATAATTCATCTTTTTTAAGACTATTAAATGTTTTCTTTTTCATACATGGATTGTAATAATTTATATGAATCACTGTGTTTAAGATATCTTTACGAAGATAATCTTTTTTATTATTTGTAAAATGAGGTATATATATCATATTATTTCGAATTAAATGATGATGTTTATGTTTTGTACAATAATTTCCATATTTATTTTTTTTTAAACATTGAATTCCATTTTCTGAATGTTCACACATTTCTATTTAATATTTTAATGGAAAAAAATATTTAAATAATAATTCACCAAAAATAATTCATCTTGTAAATTAGAATATTATTTAAAAATTTGAAACTTAGATTGTAGTATAACAGCATACAACAAACAAACAAATAAATAAATAAATAAATAAATAAATAAATCTTAAAACACTTTAAAACACACTCTTTAAAACTTAAACAAAAATGGCCTCTGCTATGAAGTGTACCCAGATTGATGTATCTAAACTTACATTTTCCAGTCCCAAGAAACTTGACAATGGTGGTCAGATGCTTTGGATGAATTATAACAATGGAATGATGTATATGCAGACACCTGAACTTGAAATCCCTTTTGATACAAGCTTTTATTCAGATAATGACCATACAGGTAAGTATCAGGTAAAAGTTTCTATGAAGGGTATGGATGATAATAAGGGTCTTAAGGACTTTCATGATAAGGTTCTTGAAATGGATAATCATATTAAGGCTCATGCTTTACAGAACAGTGGTCTATGGTTCAAGAAACCAAAGATGTCTGAAGAAACAGTAGATTCACTTTATACTCCAATGATTCGTGTATCAACGGATCCAGAAACTGGAGAACCCAATGGAAAGTATCCTCCTCAGTTTGCTTTCAAGGTTGTAAAGAAAAACAATAAGGTTGAATGTTCTGTATATGATAATAAGAAGGTTTACTTTGATGTAAATGGTGAAACAGATAATCCAACTGATATTGCTCGCATCCTCAGTAAGGGTTCTAAGGTTAAGGTTGTTCTCAAATGTAATGGTATCTGGCTTGCCAATGGAAAGTTTGGATGTACTTGGAAGGCAGAACAGATTCGTGTAAAGGTATCTGAAGCAGAACTTACAGAGTTCGCAATTGTATCTGATTCTGATGATGAAGCCGATGAAGATGATGTTATGGATCAGCCACCAACCAATATGATTGAAGATTCCGATGAATCTGAAGAAGAAGCGGAAAAGACCCCAGAACATCCACCAGAGCAAAAGAAAAAGACACGCAAAGTTAGGGTTAAGCCATCTAATTAAATAAATGAACTTTATGTAAAATAGTTAGACATTTGTATATCTAATATTTTAAAAAAGATAAAATTATATATATATTTTTTTTAGCATCTGTAGTGTAAAGTTAGGTACCTCAGGTAACACATCGGAGATGAATCCGAAATTCTGGGTTCGAATCCCAGTAGATGCTCTATTTTTTAATTAATTAAAATCAAGAACAACTTTCACTTGTTTTGAATTTAAACCGCGAGAAGCGGATTTTGATAATTCTTGTCTTTGTTTTCTTTCATTTGAAAAACTTTTTTTCTTTTTTACAACATTATAACTTATATTCATATCATTTTCAATAGTATGGTAATCATCACGGATATATTCAATTACCATATGTTCAATCGCCCAACGGAAAAAATTCAATTGTCCAATTGTTGTTTCTAATTGTTTTCCATTATCATATGTAAATAATATACGATCTCTTCTACAAAATGGATCAAATCTTTTTTTTGAGTATGATTTTAATTGTGATTTATAAGAATGATAAACATTAAATTGATTCTCTAATTTATTATTATTACTCATAAATGTTGGATTATTATTTGTATCTTTGTATACTTCATAAAATACATTATTTTTTTTTGAATAATTTGTAACAAACCAATCAATAATTCGTAAAGAAACTTTTTGTTCCCCGATTGTATAATCTAATAATTTTTCTAAATTATATTTATTTTCATAAAATTTATAAAGTGAATCCTGTAAAATATTCATTTATTTATTTAAGTTTAATTCCTTTAAATATTTAATAATTTAAACGCTCATTATTTATTTTTCAATCCAGTAAATGCCTTGTAAATAACAATCTGCCAAATCATCTTTTTTCTTTGATGTATTAAATAAATCAATAAATGATTGATCTTCATTTGTAATCATGTATTTACAATATTCAACAGATAAAAATTTATTTTTATTATATTTATTTTTTTTATCACATTCCACAGGTGGTCCTTTATAAACTTTTAATTTATTACGGGCATTTACCATATGTAAGTTCTCAATTGTTGAGTTATCATTCATAATACCATTCATGATAAAAAATGTATAAATAATCATTTGAACACTTTTCATAGTGGGATTTTTCAAAGCGGGTTGATTTTCAATTAAAACGTGTTTTATATCTGATAAATCAAGTTGTTGTAATTCAGAAATACAAGTTTTTGATAATTCAACTAAATCATAATTTGTATTTAATTTCTTTTTTTTCTTAAATTTTTTCGCATGAGATGAACAATAATAGTTTTTACCATCCACTATAAAACTTGCTTGTTTTGTACATGGTTTTCTTAGATTTGAACAACATTGTGGATTTTTATTTAAATTTATAATCCCCCATTGAGAAATATGTTTTTCATCTGTTAAAACACAATAGGCTAAATTTTTAATACCAACATCAAACGATAAATAACTCATAGATTATATAATTATTTTATGATTAAGTATTTATTTTTTTTATTATTCCGATTTATATATTGATTTTAAAAAATCTTTTAATTTCCGTTCTTTGGTAAAATAATAATATAAAATGATTATTCCTAAACTCACAATTACATACACATGATTTGTTTTTCTTGAATCAATTAATGGATCTAATATCATATTTATATAAGATTCATGTCTTTTAACATTTCTTATTTTACATTCAGCATATGCGAGTGTACATGAACGATAATCTGCGATAATTTTAAATAACATAAATCCAAGAATTGCAATATATAAGGTTGTTAATAATTCTTCTGTATAAATATTATAAAATCCATAAAATAAGTATAAATAAATAAAAATAATTGGTATCATTTTTTTATTATATTATATATTATTATATTATAATTAATGGATCAAAAATTTATAATATTATGTTTAATTTCATTTTTTACAGGGAAAATTGTTTTCAATATGTTCCATAAAAATAAATCTCATAAAATTATTGAAGGTCTAAATTCAAAAAAAATTATTATCCTTTTTGATGGAATGGATTGGTCCAATTTTAATAGTTTAACATCCGCACAAAAAAATAATATAAAACAAGAAATTATAGAATTTTTATTAGCAAAATATACTGCTAGTATTACAACAAGCAATAATGAAAATGAATGGCAATTAGGTGACCTATTTATTTCAAATAATAATAATGAAAATGTATTTACTAGCAAACCGCTTTCTACAGGTTCAGGGGCTGTATCCAATACCCCATGGGCCGAAAATCAGATTGTTGAGCTGGGATGTCAAGGTGCCACACAAAACTGTCCCTCTTCTTTATGTAATGGAAGAAGAAGGGTTATAGGTACCGGTACTAATGGTTCAAATACGATTGTAAAATTAGATGGACCTCAGATGAATGAATCTTGTAAAATTACTCGCAAATCCCATACCTACAGAGAGACTATACGGGCCCAAGAGATATCAAATGAAGCATTAGCTGCTAATGCGAATCGTTTGTGTTCATCAACCCCAGCAGCATCCAACTGTAAAGATGACGCCAGCGGACCCTCATCGAGGCAAGATGGAACAACCCCCCTTGATAGTGCTTGGGTGCCGCGAGGCACAACCAGCTCACCAAAACAAAATACATTTACAGCAAAATATGAACCATCCTCAACTGATCCTAATAAATTTAAATTAGGAACTATCGTTCAATTAGCACGAGACACAACTAATACTGTTACAAGTAAAATACATTGTAACAGATCTGGAAATTATACTGTTGAAGATGTAAAAACAAATGTCAGTGGGAATAGTTCTGCTAGTAAATATGTTGAAGTAAAATTAAATGGTCCTTCCCTAAAAACAAGCGCATCGGATGGTGCTAATGAAAGGTATTGTGTAGCAAAAATAATAGATCAATCGGAATCTACTACAAATACACAAACGGTATACGATTCTACTAATTTTATAGAAAATATTACATTTTCAGACGGATCAATTAAAGCAACAATAACATTTAAATCGGCAGTTACAAATGAAACAATACAAAATCTTTATGATATACTTACAGCATTGGATACAACTAATAAAATAGTGAATATTACAACATTAACCCCTCATAAAACATTAACATTTTCCGGTCTTAATAAAATAGAAATAAGAGATACAACCTCCTCTTCTTCGTCACCTTCTCCCGCTACTGGTCAGCGTTGTTCAGAAGCTCCTTCATCATTATGTCCATCTGGATATATCAAAGATATGTCAAAACTAACTGAAAGATGTAGTAGTATACCATGTAGTGGGACAAGTGATCAAACATTATGTTGTAAGTCCGCACCAGCACCATCCCCACCAGCAACATGCTCCAGTGCAACAAAAGAAGTTGTTTGTGGTGATGGTTGGGAATTAGATGATGATAAAAAAACGACATCATGTAGTTCATCAACATGTGCTAGAGCTGATAAAGAAACATGTTGTAAAGAAGAAAGTTCAAATGTATTGCTTTATGTGGGTATTGCTTCTGTATTGCTCATTATGATTGGTATTGCCGTGTATTTTATATTCTTTACCGAAGATGAAATACCTATTGACAAAAAAACAGGATATTAAAATATATATATTTTTTTAATATAATATAATATAATGAAAAATATTAATTTATGTATGATACAAATTATAATTATAATTTATATCTTTTTTCTTATCTATAAAAATGATAAAAAATATAAAGAAGGATTTGATAATAAAAAAAAATGTAGAACTGGATTATTCTACTATACAATATTCAACACAGTTTTAGGAATATATTCAATTTATTTATCACTTGTAATTAATAATGGTTTTAATTTATTTCATATAGTAGCTGCCGCTTTTATTCCCTATCTATATATACCTTATGCGATGTTTTATAGAGAAAAAACAGTTTTAAAAGGTTTGTAAATTATTATCTTGAAGTCCGGTAATAGGTGTACCACCTCCCATATTAATATTTTTATTTAATGGTTGTTGCATTTGCTGGAATTGATTTTGCTGATTTTGTTTGACAGTTGTTTGTAATAAAGCATGTTCTACTTGTGGAGATACTGAACCCATATTTTGTAAGGCGGGTTGGGGTTGAACATATTGAGGAACATTTTGCTCCGCAACGGTTACAAATGTTGATATAAATATATTCTTTAATCCAATGTATACTAAAGGTAACATAAGGAATATCCATGCCAATGATGTTTGTTCATATTGACATAAACCATACAATGTAATTCCTAAAAATACATAGAATTTTAATTCTTGCATAGAATATAAATCAGCTAAATTATCCATTTTTTGATTCCCAAATCTTTTTAAACGACTTCTTGTTAAATAAACACACAATGCTGTTAACGTAAATATAACTACAAATACAACTAACGGAGAACACATCTTAGTTGATAATAAATCAAAGGGGTTTGAATTTTCCATATTTTTATAGTTATTATATATATTTTTTTTTGAATAAAATTATTATATAAACATAATTTCATAAATTATAATTATTTAACCATGGGTATTCCATCTTATTATAAAAACTTAATACAAAACTATCCTGAAATTATTATTCAAAATACATATTTTAATCAAACGATTGATTATTTATTTTTAGATCTTAATTGTTTAATTCATCCGTGCTGTCGTAATAAAACAAACGAAAAAGAAATGTTTGATTGTATTCTTGAAAAAATAAATGAATGTATCCAAATAACAAATGTCCAAACATTACTTTATATAGCCATTGATGGACCCGCCCCAAGAACCAAAATGGAACAACAACGTCAAAGAAGATTAAAATCATCTCAAGAAAATAAAATATGGGATACAAATGCGATTACCCCAGGGACACAATTCATGGAACAATTAAATAAATTTTTAAAAGATAAATTAAACACATTCCCTGTAAAAACTATCTTATCTGATTCGAATGAACCAGGTGAAGGTGAACATAAAATTATGAAATTTATGGATACATTACCACTGAATACAATTAACTGTGTTTATGGATTAGATGCGGATTTAATTATGTTATCTATGATTCGTAATCATCATATTTATTTATTAAGAGAAACAACTGAATATAATATTGAACAAGTTGATTCATTATATATTTATTGTGATATAAATTTATTAAAAAAATATTTAGCTATTTCATTAAATCATACACAAATTAATATACCTCAAAAAACACTTATATATGATTATCTTTTTATGTGTTTCTTATTGGGAAATGATTTTATCTTACAGACACCATCTGTAAATATTAGATATAATGGTATTGATAAATTACTATTGATTTATAATGAATTACAACAAGATTTTTTTGGTAAATTTTATATCTTAAATGATGATAAAGAAATATGTATTCAAAACTTCCTATTTCTTCTAAAAAAATTATCAGATAATGAATATAATCTTATAAATGATACCTTACAAATAAGAAATAAACAAGAACATAAAATGAAATATATTTATAAATCTGAACTTAGTATCTATAATCAAACAAATTCTATGTCTTTTAATGATTATCATTGTGATATAGATAAATATGAACAATTCATAAATAATATACCAATACTTATAAGAGGCTCTGAAAAAGAAGTATTTAAAGATGTAAAATATTACAAAACAAATTATTATTTATATAACTTACATAATACAACCTATTATAATCCAAGTTTTAAACAACTATTACACAATGAAATAAAAGATATATGTCATGATTATCTTAAATCACTTCAATGGACCGTTCATTATTATTTTAATACATGTTTATCATGGAAATGGTATTATCCTCATCATATAGCTCCTTTATTATCAGATGTATATCATTATTTACATGATATACAATCATTGGATACATTATTTACAAAAGATAATATACCTTATACTCCTCAAGAACAATTATGTATTGTCTTACCTCAAAAAAGTCATGGTTTAATTATTGATAAATCATACTTAAAAGATGAATATTATTATCCAGAATCAACTCCGTTACACATGTTTATGAAACGATATTTATGGGAATGTCATCCTTATTTACCACATTAAATATTTTATCAATTACTTTTAAAAAAATTTGAAATTATAAAACCTAAACAAATAATAAATAATGGAAACAAATTATAATTATAAAAAAATGTATTGGGCTAAATATCATGAATGTGAAAGATTAAAAAATATATTGAAAAAATATGAAATAAGAGATAATATATGTTTACAATTAGATGATAATAAATATTATGAATCTATTAATGAATATCAAAGCGAATTAAATAGATGTCAAGCAATAAAAAAAAATAATAAACAATGTAAACAAACAAATAAATTAAATAAAAATAATTGTGAAATTATTGATGGATATTGTAAATATCATAAAAATTTAAGAAAATAATTTAATCAACAGTTTGTATGTTTTTATCTTCAATAAGTAAATGATCTGTCATTAATTCATGAGCAATACCTTCCCCAGTTTCACTAAAAAACATTTTGAAAGCAAAATGAGTTACATTGAAACTACGTTTTATTCTTTCAAAAAAAGGTAGTCCACCACCCATACTAAAGAAATATAAAAACATTAAAATAAACGGTGTGACAAAGGCAACTCCAATATAACGAATATATTCTGAATAATCATTTATTTTTTTCATTTTTATAATAGTATATAAAAAAAATTAACCCTAATCTATAATAGTTATTTTATATTTTTAATATACATAACACCTTTTCATTTGTTGACGATTCATAATTCTCATATCTTTTTTATCAATACGTCTTTGACGTTTTTCTTTCTTTGTATATGCAACACGATATTTAATATCTGAAAATCCAGTTTTTACTGGATAATCACTATTTGTTTTCTTCATATGTGCTAGCTTACCCCCAGCACCATATACATATTTTTTTGGAATATATCTTAAAGTTTTTCTTTTTGTATTTTTCTTCGATTTTCTTACTTTGAATGATTCTTGAAAATTATTTAGATAACCTGTTGTTTCATAATTATTTATATTATAATGTAGATTATCCATAATATTGATGTAATCATTGTATATGATATTTGTGAAAATATTGAAATAATTAGTTTCATCATAACCTTCAACATATCTTGTGCGTGTGAACCCTAATGAACGATAATTTGGCCAGTGACCAATCGTCTTGTGAACCGAGCCCTCACGTCCAAATCCATAGGGATCCAATTGAATCCTAGGAAATTCAGAATTATATTTTGTTTTAGGAAATGATGTCAAACACATACTGGCATTATCATAATCATAATGTTTCGATTTTAACATCTTTAACCATCCTTGAAGTCCATTCACCTTATAGTTAGCTGTAATTCCTTCATGGTGCTCTTGTGCTTCCTTGTCATACTCTTTCTTGGCAAATCGTAGGATCATATCAACAGCATCTGTATTTGGAATTAAAGCGGTTAACAGAATGCGGAATGATAAGGGACACCAAAGTGTCATCTTATATTTATTTTTTTTCTCGATCTATCTCTGTTTGTAAGTTACTATAACAAAAAAATACCTTTTCAAATTTATTGACACATAATACTTCTAAGAAAACGATCTATTTTTTTTATCTTCCATTCATAAAACCTACGGCTCTTATCATTGAATCTTTTCATTTGTTTAGGTAAATGACAATTATCCCATTCTTCTTTGAAAACAAGGGTTCCATTTCCAACCATTTCTTTGTGAAACACATAAGATCCTAATGACCTTGATTTTTGTTCATAATCAACAACTATATCATTGAATTGCTGAGTTGTATAAACTTCACATGGTTTATATGTTTCCCATGATTTTTGATTTCCTTTCAATCTTCCAGCAATTTGAGAAGCAGATGATATATCTGTGAATCCTGTAATGATTGCAAAGTCTAATAAGAAATCATGAGAACTAATTGTAATTCCCCGTTGAATACAATTATATCCTGTAATTACGAACGGATATTTACATAAATCATATGATTCATAGATTTGTTTTATTTTTGTGTTAAAAACATCATCTTTACTTAGAATGAAATCTACCTCTAGAAAAGATTCACCTTCATGTGAATCTAATGATATATCAGATTCACGAGGTATTTTTAAACTGATCCCATCACCATTTACCACCGCAACCGCCATCCCATAAGACACACATATATTCTTTACAGAATGATGAGTATCTTTTTCAACGAGTCCAGGAATAAACCACTTTGTCCCAGGTTGTAATTTAGACAATGCCGGACCTGAAAGAATCTCATGAATAAATCGTTGTGATGGTTCATGAATATGAATATGATTGTCTTCCCATCCATGATAGTTTTCACTTATAGGATTTTCAATCGCAAGAGTATTCATATACCCATACGCTTCAAACAACCGACTCGGTGTTGCTGTGATACAAAACATTTCAATATTTTCATATTTATACAAGAGGGGTCCAAATGTATCATCCATACCTTTGATGAATTTATCTGCTTCATCAAGCCAGATACGATACTGGAATGTTCTTGAATATTTATCAATCATATTTAGAACATTAATGATCCCTTCAATATCATTGATACGCTGACGATTGGTACATGAGATGATATTTCTTGCCCCATCTTTTGTGATTGCCTCCAAAATATGAGACAATGAATGATATTCAGTTCGTTTATGAGAAGAAAACTCTACAAAATGTTTTCCCCCAAGTATTTGAGAAAGATCTTTTTCTACACGATAACTTGTTTGTTCAGTCAGTAAGAGATTATTGTCACAAAGAATAAAATTCACAGTTTCACGACCATCATCTGGTTCTTTCAAGCGCTCCATGATCTTCTCTAACATCACAAATGTCTTTCCTGACTGCTCTGGTTTACAAATAAGAGTATTTCTCTGCCATGGACTCTTACGAATCATTGGCTTTGAAAAGCTCATTGTAAAAAGGTTGTTAGTAAAAGAATGGTATGTCTTATCAAATTTTATGAATGAATACGTCAATAAATACAGTGAAAATCAGAAGGAACATCTTCTCGTGATAACCCGTGGAAAAATGGCTTCAATGAATGAAGATATTGTGAATGATTTATATTTTCTTTTGTTTTATTACGATCATGACATATACAATTTAATAACCTTTCATAAAAATGAATGAAAAAATGAGAATTTATATAACATATTTCTTCTGTATCCATTAAATGATCCTGATTTATAAACATTAATTCAAATATAAATCTCATATCATATAATCCCAATGCTCGTCCAATAATAGGTGTATTTTTTAATGATATTCTTAAAAAATCATTATATTCATTATGTGTATAGTTATATGTTTGTAATAATTTATAAAATAATACATAATCATTATTTATACATTTATAAATTTTATATTTACAATATCCTTTATTATAATTTTCATACAAATATTTATTACATTGTGTAAATACTATCTTTGATTTCAGATATAAATATTTTAAACATATATCAATCATTTCTTTAGGCAAATAAACATGATTTAATTCCATACTAATTAATAATATTTAAATTATTTCTAACATTGTATCTAACGGACAAGGTCCAATATCCATAATATATTTATGAAAATCTTTTAATGAATAACCATGATCTAAAAAGTGTTTCCGCAAATATAATATAGTTTTTTCTCCTATTTTATAGGTAACTGCTTGACCAGGCATTGATATATATCTTACTAATTCATTATGTATATGGGAATCATCATAGGTTAAATTATCTTTCATTAATTGAAAACAACGATCATAATCCCAACCATACCAATGAATCGCTGTATCAATAATTAATCGTAATACTCTTTGTATTTCATAATGAAGTTTATAATAATATTTAATATCATGATTATAAACACCTAAATTTTCACAATATAATCCCCATCCTTCTGAATATGAATTATATCCAAAATACTTAAAATAATCAGGAATTTTATGTTTTCTATGATACTCTAATTCATAATGATGTCCAGGTAATCCCTCATGTAAACTTAATACATACATTTCATGTTTATTTACTTTTTCAGGATTGGATGTATTGATAAAAAATGTTCCACGGTTTTTATTACATAAATCACTTGGCATATAATATGCAAAATCTACATCTTTTTCTGGTGGAACTGATTTTATATCATATTCATTACATGAACCATAAAACAATTTAGGGAAAATATATGTTTTTATGTCTTTCCTGATCTTTTTTAAATCATTTATGATTTCTTTTTTGGATGAATAATAAAATGATTTATTTTGTTTGATATATGTTTCAATACATGGAATATGTAATTTTATTTGTAATTTTTGTATCTTTTTTTGTAATCGTTTTAATTCTCGTAAACCACATTTATGAATTAATTCAGGTGTACATCCTTTCATTGTTTCATGTTGAACAATTGTATTATAGGCATGTTTTCCACCTTTTACACTGTGTAATCCAAATGTTTTTGATGCATGTTGATAATATTCATTTAATAAAAAATCTAAAAATTTTTGTAAGTTTTTCACAAGATATTTATTTATATTTTCATTAAAATGTTTTTTAAATTTAAAAGTTTTTTTATTTCCTTTATATTCATAACTTTTATGTTTGAGTATTAATTGTATCATATCAATCATTGAATCAATAACGCGGTAATATAAGGTTATTTTTTTTTGAATACCATGTCTCATTTTTTTAATAATTTCATTTGTTATATCATCTAAACTAGATAATCGTTTTATAAAATCTGTAAATGATTGTTTATCTGTAAATAAATAATATCCATTACCACTACATTCTGTAACATATTCATATAATATATTATCCATACAATCAACTGGCATATACATATAAATCTCATAGGCTTCTTCCATATGTATTTCATAATTTACAATTCTTAGTAATAGTTTATCGTGAAATGTTTTGTTATTTACATTTTCAAGTATTTTTTTGTATCTTTTATTAAGATCTAATATAGATTTATAATATGGTTCTGAATATATATTTGGTTGAATATGTCTTTTATGTAACCATTCATCTTTACAAAAAAAATCATTAATCGTTGGATTTATTGTAAAATAATCATGTAAATATTTATCACATAATTCCATATACTATAAAACAATATTATAAAATAAGATTATTAAATATCATCTAAATTAATTTTTACTTCTTCTTTATCTTCTTCTTCAGATGAACTTTCTTTTTCCTTTGTAGTATCTTCTTCTTCTTCATCAGAACTATCTATAATATCAAACGGATTATATTCATTTGAATTATAATCATTTTCTTCTTCGAGTTTAATTGATTCAGGTATTTCTTTTTCAGATTTTAATTGACGAACTTGATTATCATCATATACATCAATAATATCACATTTAGCATCCTCAAAATCACGAATAGATACCAAAACAACATCTCTAACATTTACAAACCTTCGTTTTCTCATCGTCCCACATAGAATACCCATTCGTTCCTTTCCATCAAATACACTTAGATCAAACCGACAATTACCCTTGGCCGCTTTAATTTGAGCATATTCCTGACCTTCTTCTTTATAACGTAATTTTTTTTGAAGGCCATGATTTTTTTTCCCGCGTTTATGTTTTTTTCCACCTTTTTTATTCACCATAATTCAATATTACTATTATAAAAAATAATTTTTTTCAAATTTTTAAATTATATATTTTCCGAATGAATATATAGAAACTAAAAACCATGAAACCTCTAATATAAATGCTTGCCATACTTTTTGTAAATAACAAATATACCCTACAGAAAATGAACCTACTAAATTTAAACAAATAATTACTATTTGTTTCTCATAATCAATATTTTCTAAAAAATAAGCAAATAAAATAAATAATGTTCCTATCCAACCTAAAATATCTTTATATCTATGTTTATTATTCATATTTACATTATTATTTATATTACTATCATCATGGATCATTTTAAAATTATATCTAATCCTAATATATCACGTATCCCTAAATAATTCCCACGACTTTTAATACCGGTTACATAATGCCATAATTTTCTATCTTCTTGAAATACACCTTCTCCTTTTTCTAAAATTGTATTATATATTTCATCACGATATTCATTAAAGATAATCGTTGTTCCTTCAGAAACATTTAAACGATTCATTACCATTGCGGATACAATAAAATCAGCGCCATCTCTATGAACTCCCTCGGGCGAATTAAACGCATCTAAACCCGGATAAGATATCTGCCTTACCTGATGTAATGATACTTCTGCCCTTTTAACTTTGTTGCCATCAATATGATTAATAATAGAATTTGCTGTCATTTGTGTAATAAATTGTAATAACCATTGTTCTTTTAAAAATTTAGATTCAATCGGATCAAATATTCTTGTTTTATTTCTTGAATCATTGACATCTTGTGAAAAATGTAAATTATTATTATAAAATATATCATATGTATGATTTGGATGAATAATAACATTAAATTTTGCAAATCTTCGTAACCGTGTCGCATGAATTTTTTGTTTTTTATTTAAATAACGATCTCTTTCATAATCATTATCCATATAGGAATCGATTGGTAAATTATTATATGATAATAAAAATTCTTGATGTTTTACAGGATCAATATTTACACCTATTTTTTTAAATGTAAATTTATGAAATGGATATTGTTTGAAAGGTAATAAACGTGAATAATTTGGTTTCATATTTTTTAAAAACATAGGTAACTTACATAGTTATCTTTTTATCATTTTAAGTAAATTTGAAATAAATAATTACCAAATTTAGTAACTACAAAACAAGAAAATAATAGAAAGATGATGAGAAATAAAATGATGGTACAAAAAATTCATATGAATGATACAGATGAAGAAGAAGAATCAAATGATTCAGAAACAATTACAGTTCATAATAATAAAGTCATGTTTCATGCGGATGTTAATCGTGAAAATATTTTTAAACTTATTCAATGTTTAAATAAAGCCAAAGAATATGTTATGATTCATAATATTCATTCTGAATTTGATGAAATTAAGAATATTTATCTTCATATCTTTAGTGATGGTGGTGAAGTTTATTGTGCGATGACAATCATTGATTACATTCAACGCTCAAAAATACCAATTATTACCATCAATGAAGGATGTGTAGCAAGTTCGGGTGTTCTTATTTCACTTGCTGGAAAAGAAAGATATATTCGTAAGAATGCTTATATGTTGATTCATGAAATTCGTAGTGGATGTATGGGAAAGTATTCAGAATGTCAAGATGATATGGAAAATAATGATATTATTATGAAACAAGTTAAAGATTATATGAATGAAAGATGTAATAATCCAAAACTTCGTGCCAAGTTAGATAAACTTTTGACACATGATAAAATATGGAATGCAAAAAAATGTTTAAAATATGGATTAGTTGATAAGATTGTTTAGATAATTATTCACTTGAAAATAAACTATCAAACGCATAATCCCCGGCATTATATAAAAATCCCATGAAAAAATATTGCAACCAAGGTAAGCAGGCGATTATACAAAATAAGATACCTATATATTGTCCAAATTGTAATTCTTCCAATGGTTTTGTATTTTTTTTATTGTAATGTATAATTAAATAATAACCGATACCAAAAAATATTGCTGAAAATAATCCAATCGCCGCAAACGCACTTAACCCTCCTAAAACACCTGCAAATACATGAGAAAATGTACTCATATAGTTATTTGTTGAAGATTTTACCATTATTTATAATACTATAAATATTTTATTTTTATAAAATAAAAATTTGATAATACTATTTATAAATATTAAAAATAAATAGATGTCTTATTTATTAATCACAGAATCTCCCGCCAAAGCCAAAAAGATTCAGGGATTTCTACCAATTAATTATTCTGTAAAATCATCATGTGGACATATCATTGATTTAGAAAAAAAGAAATTATCTATTGATGTTGATAATGATTTTAAACCAACCTATAAAATCTTAACAGATAAAAAAGATATTGTTAAAGATCTAAAAAAACATTCAAAAGATAGAAAGGTTATACTTGCCGCAGATGATGATCGTGAAGGTGAAGCCATAGCTTGGCATTGTGCCAATACATTAAAAGTAAATTTAAATGAAAATAATCGTATTATATTTCGTGAAATATCTAAAAAAGCGATTCTAAAAGCATTAGAGAAGCCTATTAAAGTAAATATAAATGAAGTCAATGCTCAACAAACAAGAAGAATTATTGATCGTTTAATTGGATTTAAATTATCTCCTTGTTTATGGAAACATATCCAAACAAAAGAATTAGGATTATCAGCTGGGAGAGTACAAAGTGCCCTATTAAATTTATTAAATGATCATAATACAATGATTGATAATTATACACCTGATTATTCATTAGATATTAAAGGTGTTTTTGATGATTTAAAAGAAGCTGAATTTATCTTTTGTAAAGAATATGATATTGATAATGAATTTATTAAACATTTATTTACATTATTTACAAAAGATCGTAAGTTTCAGGTTTCTCAATCAAAAAAAACAAAAGATAAATCTTATCCTAAAAAACCATTTATTACCTCCACTCTTCAACAATCCGCTCAAAATGAATTAGGGTTTAATGTAAAAACAACCATGGATACCGCTCAAAGATTATATGAAGCAGGCCATATTACTTACATGAGAACAGATTCAACCTTTATCTCTGAAGAGTTTCAAAATAAATTAAATAAACATATTACCAAAAATTTTGGAACAAATTATTATCAAAAAGCCAATGAAAAAAAAGTAAAAGGGGCTCAAGAAGCACACGAAGCAATTCGTCCAACACAAATAGAAGTAACTCCCGATATTGATGGAATTGATTTACGTTTATATAATTTCATAAAAAAACGAACCATTACTTCACATATGAAACCAGCAGAGTATGATGTTTATATAATTCAATTACAAAATGAAAATAGTAAAGATATTGGATATTTTACAACCAAATATAAACATCTTGTGTTTTTAGGATATTTAGCCTTTCATAAACAACATGAAGACAATCATTCAGATAAACCATCATTTAAAAATGAATATACCTTACAAACATGTTGTAGTAGTGAAAAACAAGAAACAAAACCTCAATTATATAATGAATCAGCCATTGTTAAATTATTAGAAGATACAGGAATAGGTAGACCATCCACATATGCAAATATTATTGCTATATTATCAAATCGTAAATATACATTACAAGAAGATATAAAATCAGATGATCGTGAAGAAGATATTATCTTTTTAGATAAACACGATAAGATAAGTTTACGAGAAAATATAATTCCGGGGAAAGTTCAAAAGAAACGAATTATAATTACACCCTTAGGAAAACAAGTTTTAGACTATTTACAAACACATTTTATGAATATATTAAATAGTGAGTTTACTTGTTTAGTTGAAAAAGATTTAGATTTAATTGCAAATGGTGAAATAAATAATACGGATGTCATTCGTAAAGTATATAATTCATTTATAGATTCAGTTGATAAACAAATGGGACAACAATCACAAAAATCATCATTAAAATGTATGGGGGAAATTAAAGGAAAAACAATTTATGTAGGTTCTGGAAAATATGGACCTTATTTACAGATTGTTACTAAAGATAATGAAAAGAAAAATATGAATATTGAAAAATATTTAGAATTAATTAAAAAAGATAAAGATACAATCACATTTAATGAATGTATCCAATATTTAAAATATCCGAAATCTATCACAAATGATATCAAAATATATATCGGACCTTATGGATATTACATGAAATATAAAGGAAAAAATTATAAAATTAATCAAAGTGGTGAATATACAAAAGAATATTGTTTACGCGTTTTAAAAATTTGAAATAATTATTTAAACCTAATAGTAACTAACTAACATAAAATGGGAAGACGTAGTGTATATAAAGCAGAACCAAATTTCCTTCAAACCAATCCTGAATATTTACGTTTATATAATGAACTCCAAAAAGAAATGAGAACATGGGATGGAATGGGACAATACTGGCTTGCCAAAGAAGCTGAAAGAAGATCAAATGCCTTGCTTCAAGGTAATTTAGGAGAATATTCAAAACAATCACATTCTCATGAATTGTTTCATAAAACAAAGAAATTTATGTAATATTATAATTTTGTAATTGTTTATATTTTTTTTATAATATATATATATATATATATATATATATTATTGCCCGCGTTAGAAATCGTTCCAGAAGAGTGAATCTTTCCCGAAGAAATACTCGAAGAGTAAATCGTTCTAGAAATAGATCTAGAAGAGTGAATCGTTCAAAAAGAGTAAATAGAACTAGAAGAGTTAATCGTTCTAGAAGAGTTAATAGATCTAGAAGAGTTAATAGATCTAGAAGAGTAAATAGAACAAGAAGAGTTAATCGTTCTAGAAGAGTTAATAGATCTAGAAGAGTAAATAGGTCAAAACGAGTTAATTCGAAAACAGTTGGGGGGGCTGATGAAGCCGCGGAGGGCGAGGAGGAGTCTTTCGAGGAGGAGGAGTCTATCGAGGAGGAGTCTATCGAGGGGCTCAAGGCCCGCCTTCCGAAATTGCATGCGTTTCTGGCTGAGGGTGGCCTGCTCACAAGCAATAGCGTTACCGGGACACGGTGGCAGAATATGATACAGCGAAGAATCACAGAGCTTGAGGAGAAGATTAAGGCTGAGGAGGCTAAAAGACCGGAATAATTCATGAGGGCTCAAGTGACGATGGGAGGACGTTGATGAATATATTTCAGGAGATGCAGGACTGCCGCCCACGCGTAAGAGTGAAAAGCACAAATCATAGGGCTCACTTGACGGCTTAAATATATTTTTATTTCATAGATATACCTGAAAAAGAAAATAATTTATATATAATATAATGGAACAACCATTAATGAATGGTGATAAACAAATGAAAGAAAATATAGATATTCATATTATGATGAATATGGAAAAAGATTGGAAAAAAACACTTGTATATCTTATATTTAGAAAAAAAAATCCAAGTCAAGGATGGAAAGATCAATATCATAGAGTTATTACATGGAAATTTAAAAAAGGAAAATTAATATAATATGTTTTTTTTTTATGATAAAAATAATTTAAACATAATATAATAATTATGTTTATGAATAATTTACAACCCCAACAAATACCCGAATCGGAAGTTCAGTTTTTTAAAGAACGTGTTCAACGATGGCTCCATATTGATGAACAAATTACTGCTAAAGAAAAAGAAATCCGTGAGTTAAAAAAAGTAAGGAATAAAGAATTAGAACCTGAAATTACAAAATTTATGAATGAATATAATGTAAAAGATCTAAATACAGATAATGGTAAAATAAGATGTCAAGAAAGAAAAACAAAAAAAGGATTAAATAAACATAATATTCGTGAAAATTTATCAAAGTTTTTAACTGAACAAGATAAATTAGATGATGCGATGAATACAATTTTAAAAGAAAGAGAAGTTGTAATAAGCTACAAATTAAAAAAATTAAAATAAATCTAATAGATATATGGAGGCTTATATTGTCCGTGAAATAACAAAAAAATTTAAAGATAAAATATATCATAAATTTTTTGATGAAACGGGGAGTGAAATAAAAGATAAAAAACATATCAAACAAATAACAGAAGGAATTTATATTCCACCGGCTTATGATAATGTAAAAATCAATAAAAATAAACATCAAAAAGTAAGGGCCATTGGTTATGATAATAAGGATCGTCCACAATATATTTATAATAAAGAATATATTAAACAACAAAGTGAAAAAAAATTTAATCATATGGCTTATTTTGGGAAAAAGTTTCATAAAATTAATAGAAAAATTAATGAAGATTTATATTCAGTCAAAGATTCTAAAGAAAAACAAGTTGCTATGATATTAAAATTAATTATGGAATGTCATTTTAGAGTTGGTTCTGATAGGTATTATAAAGAAAATAAATCATATGGAACAACGACATTAGAAAAGAAACATATTAAGATAAAAAATGGTGTTGTTGAAATTGATTTTATAGGAAAAAAGAAAGTAAGGAATCGGTGTACCATAAAAAATAAGAAAATTATTAAAAATTTAAAAGAAAAAAAACGAACATTAAAAAAAAATGATAAAATATTTTCTTATCGTAAAGGAAGACATTATTATAATATAAAATCATCCGATGTAAATAAATATTTAAAACAATTCGGAAAAGTCACAACCAAAAATTTTCGGACATGGGGGGCTAATATTGAATTTATTTCACAATCATTAAAATTATTAAAAAATACACCTAAACATCTATCAAACACTCAAATAAAAACTATAATAAATGATACAATAAAATATGTTTGTAAAAAATTACATAATACACCAAGTGTTTGTCGTAGTAATTATTTAGATCCTGAATTAATAAAATTTTTAGAATATGATTGTAAAAAATATAAAGAACATTTTATGAAAAAAACAGATGAAATTAATCGTGATCATATTCAAAAAAAATATATTCAATTTTTAGAAGATATGATTTAGTTAATAAAATACTTTTTTCTTTCCTTTCATTTCTCCAACTTTATCACCCAGTTCTCCGTCTTCAATTGCATAAATATATTGAGGATCTTCACCTTCAATTATATAATATTCTTTTTTATAATGTGTAATTATTTCAACAACCATTCCATCATCTGATTCATCATCATCTACAACAACATCATTATCATCATTTTTATCATCATCTACAACAACATCATTATCATCATTTTTATCATCATCTACAACAACATCATTATC
>Ga0257127_1000628_pt1 | contig 29602 bp, 29 predicted proteins | sample SI060_135mmetaG_FD_190152 | JGI IMG/M metagenome (GOLD analysis project Ga0257127, IMG submission 190152) | Marine microbial communities from Saanich Inlet, British Columbia, Canada - SI060_135m | ecosystem: Environmental > Aquatic > Marine > Inlet | place: Canada: British Columbia | collected... | reverse complement strand
CATGCAGAAACTGAACAGTTGCAGGCTGCGAGGTTGCTCTTATTTCATTGTGTTGCCGAAACTCTCCTGCAGGGTCTTCATCTCCTTGGAATCACTCCACCTGAACGGATGTAAAGCGGCAAAAATTCTTTGTGGATTTCAGCCTGTAAGTTTGAAAAATCACTGGAACATTCTTCCTCCTCTCTTTGCTTTTCCAGATTTTAACTAAGACAAGAGATATGCGCACCTTGTTGTTGATTTTAATTTTTTGTTTTAGTTTTTCTGTGGAAGCAGCTGCAGATTATTTTAAATGGGAAATTCTTTTTTCAGCAAAAGGTTTTGGTACAGAGTACGAAACAATTCCGCTTGCTGCAGCAGGAAAAGTAGAATTTGCGGATAAAAAAATTGAGTGCAGAATAGAGAGTTTCTGGACACGTATGGAAGCAGATTTGCTGCTTGAGGGAAAGACTTTAGTCTGCGTAAACGGAGATAAAGAGAATTCTGTGAGTGTGGTTTGCAGAGACAATCACCTTAACCGCAAATACAATTTGCTTAAAGAACTTTATCCTGCCGCAAAAGCTGGTTTCCGGCTTTTGCCAAAAATGGACAGTGGTTCTCCATATTTGGAACTGCGTTGTTATTTTTGATTAATTTGTTAAGGCAAAGCTTTTAAAAGAGTCTGCACGGTTTCGAAAGATTTTTTTGCGGCAGTATTGAGGAATCCGTAAGAAAGTTTTTCTCCATTTGCTCCAGCTAAATCACTGAGGCAACGTACCACAATTGCCGGAATTCCAAATTGCTCAGCAACCTGTGCAACTGCTCCTCCTTCCATTTCAATTGCCTGTGCGCCAAATTGTGCAAACAAAGCTTTTCGTGTTTCTCCGCACTGCAGGAAAACATCTCCGGTCAGGATAGTACCCATTCTTACTCCCGGAAGCGCTGCTTTGATTATTTTCTTTATTTCCGGATCAAGGCTAAATTCCGCAGAATTATCAGGAGTTCCCATTGGAATATTTCCCGCACGGTAAACCTGTAACTGACCATCGTTCAGTGCTCCGTAATCGTATTGAATTAATGACTCTCCAACCACTACATCTCCAATTTCCAATTCCGGATCAATTCCACCTGCTACTCCGGAAAAAACAAGCAATTCACAGTCAAACTGCTGAATCAGTAAAGTTGAAACCAACGCTGCATTAACTTTCCCAAGACCGCATTCGACCACAATCAGCTCATGACTTTCTTCTTTTTTGCTGTAAAAAGTTCGACCGCCGAGCGTCTGAGCAGAATTTGGCGGCAAATCAAAATATTTTATTTCTTTAGGAATAGCGCAGAGAATTCCAATCTTCATAGTGATAATTTAATAAGAAAATTAATCAAAGTATTTTTTGCAAATAGCCGGGAAATCCCGTTTTGTACACCAGTCATAAAACTTGCCGTTTCCGGTTGTACAAGAAGCGGTGACAAAACTCAGTAACAAAAATGCCATCCACAAATTCAAAAAACGACGGAAAAATGTGAGCTGAACTGCTGAATAATTGCTGCAACGAAAGTTGAATGACATGTTCAACCTTTTCTGCTCAACTCAATAACCAACTTCGCAAAATCTTTTGTTCCTTCGTCTGGAAGTAGTTTGTGGAGCTTTTTACCCATTTCTCCAGGGACACGATTCTCAAAAAAATTATTCCACCAGTTAATTCCTTCAGTTGCTAAAACTTGCTGGGAAACATATTCTGCTGCGCCTTTTTCTTTGATCAGCAAAGCATTTTCTTCCTGATGTGTTCCAGGAAGCGGAATGAGCACTGTGTCTTTTTGCAGAACAGCAAGTTCTCCAAGAATCCCCATGCCTGCTCTTGTCAGCACTATTTCGCTTTTAGCAAGCAAGTCCCCCATACCTTCGTGGACAATTTCCAGTGGGTGATAATGCTGATGAGAAAAAGTTGATGCTTCCTGTTCCAAATTAATCGTTGATCCGGAACCGGTTAGATGAACAACCTGAAAATTATTCAGCAAGTGTTTTAACAACGGAAAAACCGCACGATTTAAGCCAACTGCTCCCTGACCGCCCCCTGTGATAAGAATGAGCGGGAGTTCCGGATGCAGATCAAAACGCTCATTCGCGAGTTCTGCATTTGCGGAAAAAATTTCCTGACGTACAACAGGACCAATTGTCTGTTTCAAAGCAATTGAAGGAAACTGCTTTGCAGTTTGTTCAAAATAAGCAACAAGTGCCTTACTGACTGGAGCCATCAAACGGTTGGCAAGTCCGGGTCGTACATCCATTTGCAGGATTACATGCGGAATTCTTAAGATCCATGCTGCGTAAGCTACAGGTACGCTCACAAAACTTCCTGCGGATACAATGACTTGCGGTCGGAAAATCAGCAAAAGCACCAAACCCATTATTCCACCACCTAAAATAAACAAAGGATCGATGAAATTATGCCAACTCCAGTAACGTCTCAGTTTTCCGGATGGAATTGCGACAAATGGAATTTCTGTTTGTTCTACCATTTTACGTTCCGGACCGTTTTTGCTGCCGAGAAATAGAAAGTGAGAGTCTGGTTTTTGTTGACTTATTTCTTCTGCTAAAGCCAGTAAAGGTAAAGTAGGACCTCCCGATCCTCCACCTGTGAATAAAACTCTAACAGGTTTTTCACTCAATATTTGAGACTCATTTTCGGTCATTTGAAGTTCCGGGAATCAACGAGCAATTGTGCCTTCTTCAATTCCGTCTGCAGAATTCCACTTACCTCTACTGCATCATTGCTAAAAATCCATTCTACTCCACGGTTAATTTCACGAAAAAGATTATTTTTTGACTTAGGATAGCCAACACCTATTTTTTGTCCACAATCCAGATGTTGTTTTACAATCTTTTTATGAAGCAGCAGATAATGTCCACCTAGACCTGCATATTCTTCATTCAAGGAAATTTTGCTCAAGTATTTTGCGTTAAAGACGGCTACCGGAAGTTTCGCTGAACTGTCGACAAAATTAACCAGCATGAACATTTCCGGAGCAAGAGAAAGTAGATGAAAATCTTTCCGAGGTTCCAGTGTAGCGAAGAGCTCTTTGAGAATCCTGTTCTGCTCTTCCGGTTGAGGATAATGTTCTTCTTTGGCCTCCACCATCAAGTGCAGTTTTCCGCCGTAACGTAGCAGTACTTCTTCCAAAGTTGGCATCTGTGGACAGTGCTGCTTTAATTCTGCTAATGTTGTTTCAGCAATCCGGAGATTTGAACCGAACAATCTCTGTAAATCCGGATCATGAGCAACTACAGGGTGCAAATCTTTTGTCCAGCGAAAATCCAGTTCAATCCCCCAAATACCTGCAGTTTCGAGTGCAAGATCAAATGCGGATAAAGTATTCTCAAACACCGATATATTGTCATGTTGTCCACGGTGAGAAATGATTTTGCACTTAGCCAGATTTTCCAAAGTAGGAGCTGGCTGAGGCACAACTGCAAAGATCGAATCACAGATCTGCATCAAACGGGATTCCAGCCAAGATGGTAGTTCCATTTTTTTTGGGAATTATGGTTTTAAAAAAAATATTCTGCCAAAAAGGTGTTCAAACAAACTAAGCTTCTTGAGATGGTTCTTCCCATATCTGTTTTACAAATTTAAGCGGTCTCAATTTTTCGACTATTTTGTGGAAAACAGGCCAGGTTATAGCTTCAAGTTTGATACGTATATCTGCATTGTTTTTATTATTTTCCGCAGATTCGGAATTGATAATAGCAACACCTGCATCTTTTATTATTTTAGTTATCTGAAAAAGAATTCCTTTACCATCAATGACATGTAAATGAATGATGTGTGAACGGGATATTTTTTTTGAGATATTCCAGGAAACATCGATCGGTATTATTTTGGACTGAGCCAGCTTTTTATTGTTAATTTTATTTGGACAGTCTGCGAGGTGAATTTCAATTTCCTTGTCATCATGAATGAAACCTGAAATTTTATCACCTGGAATAGGGAAACAGCAGCTTGCGAGTTTGATTAAGGGGTTTTGCACATCATCGATCAAAAATATATTTTTATCACCTCCAAATATATTCCCCCAAAATTCAGGGTTTATCATCTCTTTCAAACGACCGGTACTTTCAAAATGAAGTAATTTGTGCTTTCTGAGAAACTGTTGCAAAGGCCGTTTTTGCAAGCCGATTTCCTGAAAAAATTTATTGGCGGATAATTTTTCTGCTTTCAGTGCAGACTTAACCGGTGTGGATTTAATCCACTTATCTAGACTCAGTTCTTCACCTTTTTCTCTTAATTTACGCTCCAGCAGTGTACGTCCGGAATTTCTGGCGTTTATAACTTTTTGTTGTTCTACTGCTCTTTTTATTTGGGAACGGCTTTTTGCGGTTTTGACCTGATTAAGCCATTCCTCTTTCGGATGAACGCCCGGGTCAGTGATAATTTGCAGAGCTTCACCTGTAAACAACTGGCGTTCCCGCGGAACCCTTTTTTTAGTTGTTCCTACCGAAGAAGGATTCACCAGAGCACCGATGCAGTGGTTGCCAAGTTCCGTGTGTATACCATAAGCAAAATCCAGTACAGTTGCCCCTTGTGGAAAAACAAGCATGTCTCCTTTGGGACTGTATATTTGTACTTGGTCAGACTGCACATAGCTCATGACATCGAGCATACGAACGTCTTTGTCACCGGCCATCTGATCAAGCTGGCTGAGATAAATACGATAATAGTCTGCAAGTTCGGTTGGACTTCCACTCCAATGTGCCATGATTCCATACTGATTTTTTGTCAGCATTTCTTCAGAAACAATTTCGATTAAGGTTTGCTCACCTTCAATTCTTAACTCAGTCTGTATCCCTTCATAACCATTCCAGAGAGGATTGCTGATATAATCTCTAATTTTCAGCGGGATAACATAATAATTTGTATGAATTATGCCGAGTGCCTGAAAACAATCTAAGCTTTTTTTAACTACAATCCTGAAACCTTCTAAGATATGATCGATCGGTCCGCTTTCATGAATACGGGAGGCAGGATGAACATAAAGCGGTTCGACATTATGATAAGCTAAATTATGTTTTTCTAAATTATTTTGTAAAGAATCTTGCATGGCCTTAATCGTTGAAATGCGGTCTTTTTTCAATTCATCAATTTCAAGCAATGTTTTCTGATATCTCTTTGGATAAAGTAATTTAAAACAAAGTTCGGTGTGTTCTTGACATATTTGAGTTAATCCCAGTCGTTCCGCAATCGGTACATAGATATTAAGCGTTTCCAAGCTGATCCGGCGTTGTTTATTACGAGGCATGGCCTCCATGTCTCTCATATTGTCGAGCCGGTCAAAGAGTTTGATAAACAATGCGCGTACATCCTGCACCATTGTTTTCAACATCCGCTGATATGTGGCGTCTAAATTGTCCGCGCTTAAATTTCTAGGACTTTCGGGTTTTTTAATTTTAGTTAATCCAGTGACAATATCTGCATACCAGGAGCCATAACGCTCGTGGATATCGTCGTGAGTTAAGGAAGTATCTTCAATGATGTCATGGAGAAGTGCAGCAACAACTGTCGGAGCATCCAGTCCTGCTCTGCAGATATAACTTGCAACACGCAGCGGGTGAATGATGAACGGTTGTCCGGATTTACGCTTCTGATTTTCATGATATTGCCGGATGTCTGAGATGGCTTGATCGAGCAGTTCCGAATCCTTGCGGGTACCATATTCCTGCACATAGCTGCGGATTTGTTGATCCAAATCCGTAATCAGAGCTTTGTCATTTGCTGAAATATTTGTCTGTTTGCTACTCGACATTTTAGTTTTAAGACTATAAATTATTGTGGTTGAAAGCTTCTTGTTTGCTCATTACCGCTACAGTAACGTAATGTGGACTCCCTGCGGACAGGTTTCCAGCCGACTTCAAAATGCTGTCCCCACAAAGATTCCCTTATTTCCCGGAAGAGCTCAAAACTCTTCGGATCAACCCAGAAAAAGAAATAGTTTTCTTCCGGAGGATATTTTTTCATCAAACTTTGCAGCAAGCCATCGTGCTGAGAAAGTTGATGCCACCATTGACCTGCTCCAGGCGAAGCTAAAAATTCCAGACAGTGGGCGTGACCGCTGCCCGTTGTAAGTTTAATTGAGTATTGATTAAGACTGATTTGTTTTGGTAAAGCTTCCTTGCCTGAAAGGTACTTTTTTAAATTTTGATAAACTAATGCGCGATCCAGATATAAGATACGGTCATCCCTCAGTAAAAATAAAAGGTTGTTTTTCTGAGAAGAATGCGACCATGGAATTTTTATTTTTTCAATATTTTCAAATGGTTGTTCTTTTTCAGGCACTTGTTCACTTTTTTCTAAGAGTGAGAACATTGCCATGAAAACCGCCAGAATAACCAAGATTCCTACATTGTTCGAGACAATGTCAACCAGAGAGTCCAAGTTTAACAAACCCGGCAAATCACCTAAATATCCCCTTTTTTTGCGCATTAATTATCATCTTGCTGGGATTCTTCTTTTTTCTTACTTTGCTGGAAGGCTTCACGAGCTTCTGCTTTCTCTTTTTCATGGAGAGAATGCTGATATTTAACAAACCAGTCAGATACTTTTTCCGCTAAATCCGGACGTTTAATACGGACACAGAGATCCACCAGTTTTTTTAAGGTGCTGTTTTGCGGATCAAGCTTGATGGCTTCTTCATAATAACGGACTGCGCTTTTGTATTTACCGTTTTTTTCTGCTTCTTCCGCCTGACTAATTTTTCCCTGAACTTCTGCTTGAATCTCTTTATTTTGATAACTTTTCAGCATCTGCTCCAATTCAAAAGCTCTATTTTCATTTTCCAGCAAATGATTGATGTTAATAGCTTTGTGCAGCAATTTTTTACTGACAGCAATGCTGAGTGCTTTGTCAATTACCACCGCAGCACTTTTTGGGTCGTTCTTTTTAAGGTAATTTTCTGATGCAGTCAGATATGCAGTATGTACGGTTTTGATTCCTTCACGTGCTTCTTTATTCTGCCGGTTTATCCGTAAAATACGTCTATATATTTCAAAGGCTTCATCCCAGGATTTATTGTCTATATTCAGTTTGGCGATACGAATCAGCAATTCCTGTGATGTGATTTCAGGAACAAGCGGTTCATAAATCTCAAGAGCTTTTTTGGTTCGGTTTTCTTCAAAAAGTTTGTCTGCATCCTTCAGACAGGCATCGATATGATAGTTACCCTGAGATCGTTCAAGAAGTTTGAAAGTAGTAAAAAAGCTGACACGTGATTGTTGAATCATTCCTTTGCGCTTATACAGGAGACCCAGGTTTACATTACTGTAGCGGTGATTTGGATTGCGTGCGAGAATGCTTTGAAATGTTTTAATTGCATTCTCGATATTGTCTTCAAGTGAAATTGCAAGTACCAGAAAACAACGTAAATCCACATTTTCTTTTTCCCGCATCAGCAAACGTTTGAATACATTCTTAGCAATTATTCCTTCCATTGTCTGTAAACAATGGATGCCTAATGTGAAACAGGCTTTGCTCTCTTCTTCACTTTCTGCCTCTAAATTGGAAATGATGTAATTAAAAGTCTGCTCTGAATCAATGCTGTTTCCCTCAGCTTCTATTCCTTCTTCATCTGCCTTCTTGTCTGTAGCTTCTACGTTATTTGTGTCTTCTTTATCCTTCTTATCTGCAGACTCATTTGAATCTGCTTTAACCTCTGTTACATCCTCAGTCTGCTGTTCACTTTCTTGATCCTTTTCTGGAGTAAAATGTTGTTGTATCTCAACTAAATATCCCAACTCCTCTTGAATATCAGGCAGGACAAAGTCAGTCAATTTTTCAAGTTCTGCAATTGCAGATACTGCATTGCCGTCCGCAATTTCTATTTTTGCGTTTGCTGCAGCAAGATTATAACTCGCGTTTTTAAAATTAGGATCATGCTTCAGACAAAGTTTGTACATGTTTTTTGCATGATTCCAATCATGTTTTTTACGATATGTGTTACCCAGCAGATTAGCCAATTCTACGTTTTTAGGATCCATTTTCAGGACATTAACACCTAAACTTATTATACCATCAGGATTACCTCCGCCCTGCATTTCCTGAAATAGTTTAGTAACAGTTTCAGCAGCAAGTTTAGGGTCAAGCTCCAAGGCTTTGTTAAACTCAACTGCTGCCCAGTCGTAAAAGTTTTTTTCCAGTAAACTTTTACCGCGTTCAAGAATTGAATTTAACTCTTTGTTTGGATCGTCCGTGCTGAAAAATTTTTCAAGTATTTTCATGGATCTGCTGCTAACCGACTATTCATGTGACTTGGACTGCTGACTTTGGATGTGCTGACAAGTTCAAACATCATCATAACTGATGGTGATCTTATTGTAAATTCGAGTTTTTAGAAAAAGTTCATCTTAAACAATGATTTGATCATTTTGAAAAAAGTAGTAAATTAGGTAGTCATGAATGATTTTTAGTGTTTTGGTTCTGAATATTAAATTGCTGATTAATTCATTGTTTATCAGAAAAGACTTGCTAAAATCAGGCCTGATGTGGCATCTATTGTGCAGAATATTGTGCAGAAATATGTTAATCTGGTAATTTCTGAAGTATTTTTCCTTTTGGGTACGGTACTTTAAAGCTAAAATGAAACTGTTTCAAGTGAATTGAAACATCAAAACTGAGGAATAATGGCAGAAGTATCTGATGATTTTGAAATCAAACTGTCAGCAGAAGACAGTCCGGATGACATTTTAAATGATCAAGGAGATATAGAATTGTTTGAAGAAGATCACAGCAGTGATGAGCCTTTAGCTGGGCTGGATGATACAGATTTGGATGATGTCCTCGCCGATCCTGATGATCTGGATGAAGGTGAGATAGACCTGGGCATGGATGAGATTGGTGATCTTGTGGAAGACTTAAAGCTGGACGTTGCTGAGGATGATGCTGATGCTGATGCTTCAATTGAAGTAGAAGCGGATATGGTTTTTGATGAGGAAGAAACAGAAGATGAGACTAATGATTCAGTAGAAAGTTTGCTCGATGAACTTGGAGATGACGATAGCGGAGAACTGAGTCTTACTGATGATTCTGCAGATTTAGAAGAAATTGATGAACTTGATTTAGCAGAAAGTTTAGAGTCAGACGCAGAACCAGTTTCTGCTGAACTGGAATCTGCAGAAGAAGCTGAGGAAAGTTCCGGAGATGACTCAGTAGACTCCGATTCTTCAGATGTTTTGGATATGCTGCATGATCCTGAAATTTCGGATGAAAGTACCGATGAAGATGCTGAAGATATGGAACTTGGCATGGATACTCTTGACGACACCAAGGATGACGATTTAACTGATCTTGGGCTTGATGATGTAGAGACTGCGGAATCCGGCGATGAAGAAATTGCTGTTGAAGATGCTGCTGATGAAACAGAGGAAGTGGATGTTCAGGAAGCAACAACAGAAGATGAAATAACTGATCTTGGTCTTGATGATGTTGAGACGGCGGAATCCAGCGATGAAGAAATTGCTGTTGAAGATGCTGTTGATGAAACAGAGGAAGTGGATGTTACGGAAGCAACAACTGAAGATGAAATAACTGATCTTGGGCTTGATGATGAGACTGCTGAGGCAGAACCTGAGGCGGACGATTTAGTAACAGAAACAGCTGAGGTAGAACTTGAAGCGGATGAGTCTGCAGTTGAAACAGCTGAGCTAGAACCAGAAGCAGAGGTCATTCCTGCATTGGAAACAACAACCGATACTCAAGATGAGCTTGAGGAAACAAGTGATGAGATAGAAGAAATTGAAATCGATGAACCAGAAATTGAAGTTCAAGAAACACCTGCAATTGATATAGTGGAGAGTGAAATGCCAATTGAATCAGAGGCAGCAGAGAAAATAGCGGCCCCTTTAGGCTCAGACATGCTGTTAAATTTCAACCATGAAGTGGTGGTCGAAATAGCGAGGACAAGTCTTACCGGCGAAGAAATCACACAGATCACTTACGGCAGCATTATTGAACTTGATAAAGTTGCAGGAGAACCGGTGAATTTGGTCCTTGATGGTAAAACAATTGCTCTTGGGGAAGTAGTTCAAATTAATAATGAAAAACTGGGCATACGTATAGTAGGCGTTATTCAGGACTAATTGAAATTATGCTGCACCAAACAGACATCCCCGTAAAACCTTATGAGCTGGCTGAAGCTCAATTTAATACAGGACGATTCCACATAATGGACATTGTCTTTCGCAGATGGGCAACTCTCTTACAAGAGACGCTTTATGCGAAAATGGGCATGATGTTAGAAGTCTCCACTGAAAATGTGGTAAAGCTGCGTTTTGAAAAATTTTTAGATTCTGTTGAGAAACAACCAATCTATATTTTTGAAACTCTCAACCATAGTCGTGGACTTTTACTTGTAGATAAGTCTTTTTTTGATTTAGCACTTAACAGTAAAGCAGAGCCGACTGCAGAAAAATTGTCACTGGTTCAGATGATGAAAGAAAACCAGCAGACGCTGCTTAAATTGGTAAGTACTCTGATTGATGATTTTGAAAAAAGCTGGCTCAATATTGCAGAAATTGAACTAAATCTGAATCGTGTTACCATCTATCCCCGCCGGGCAAATGTGATGTTGCCTTACGAATATTGTTTGGCAGGAAGTGTTCAGCTTAGTCTTAACGGTGTTCAAACAAGTATCCAGTTATGCCTGCCTTATGCTGCTCTTGTATCTGTGCTTAGACCGCTTGAAAAGAAGAAAATTATTGAACCTGAATCTATGGCTTATTACTTTCCTCAAGTGAAAGAACATTTCAAGTCTTTGCTGGAAAAGACTGAGTATTCGGTTGTTGCTGAACTTGGTAAAGCTGATTTGAGAGAAGTAAAAGGAAAGTTGGAAAAAGGTCAGGTGCTGCCTTTATTGAATAAAGACGGCCTCGTTACAATCCGGATTAACGGTACTCCAGCATTACAAGGTTCTACAGGGGAATCCTCAGGGAATTATTCTGTTCAGGTTATACGAGGTACTGAAGACAAAAAACCCTCAGCAATTCAACCAAAAAGAGAATTCAAACAAGTAACGTGGCCAACTCAGTAAGTATCGTTTTTTAATACTGTAGTAAGCCATTTGTCCGGATTCTCTCCGCACTCGCGGAAAAGCTCCAAAGTCTCATCTGCAGGAGTAAGCCCCCCCTTCGTGTACTGCTCAAAATAAGGCAACAGCCAATTCTCATCTGCTGATCCAAGTGCCTCTAAGGCTTTTTCTACAATGAGTCTACCAGTCTTTGCAAAGTTTGTTCGATTGACTTCAGAGTGTAGAGCATCCTTTGCTACAGCTTTTTTATAAATCTTGAACTCTTCTTTCGGCAAATCCATCAAGATTGATTGTACAGCAGCAAAAGCAGTTTCATTATAAAGTAATGCACCAATCAATGCCGGAACTGCGAGTGAATATTGCGGAGCCACGCTGTCAATAACTCTCACTTCCAGAATGTTTTTTATTCTGATGTCCGGAAAAAGCATGCCCAGATGTTCTTCCCAGTCATCCATGTCCATTATTAAGTCCGGATGCTTAGCATCTAACAATTGTTGAAAGCTAAAATCCGTCGTCAGAATCCCCTCTCCATCACGTTTTAAATGATAAGGCGCCGCCTTTAAGGCCCATTCTATGTAGTCCTCCAGACGAAAACCAGTATTTAAAAAAGCTTCCGGTAGTCCGGAACGTGAATTATCGGTATGCTCCCAAATATGTGAGCGATAAGAAAGATAACCACTGGAACTGCCTTCAATTAGCGGACTGTTGGCAAATATTGCTGTTAAAAAAGGTGAAAGGCGGTTTAGAAAAACAAATTTCCTCTCCATATCTTCTATGGAAGCATAATCAATGCTGACCTGTACACCGGTGGAGGCTTTCATCATCCACTGTCCAAGAGAACCTGTATTCAGCATGTGAGGGAACATAATCCGATAACGGCTCTTAGGGAAAAAGGGCAACTCTTCCAAAGAATGCAGTGGCTGTACCCCCTGAAATAAAAGCCTTCCGCCAAAACCAGAAACGGCTTCTTCCAGTAACTTTATGTAGGTCTGCAGAGAATTATGTGCTTCTAAAAGAGAATTTCTGGGTGCATCTGAAAGCTCAATTTGTCCTCCTGGTTCAATCGTGATTTTTGAACCGGACGGACTCGTAAGTGCCAGCAGCATGTCTTTTTCAAAAACTTTTTCGAGCGGATCAGCAGAGTCTTTTGTAAGTTCTACTAAATTTTCTAAAACACTGAAAACCCCGGAATCACCATCAACAGGTAAAGGGCGGAAACCATCTTCCGAATTATCCTCGTCAGGAATAAAAACGAAATTTTCGTACTCCATGCCGATTAATTGTTTGTCGGGAGTACCGGATTCTTTACGGCAATATCCTAGAAAGAGAGATTTTAGGTCGTTATGAGTCATGTCTGTATTATTGCCTAAGCGGAATGTTGAAAAAAGAATTGCCAGCAGCTAAAAGAAAATTATTAAAGGAGACCATTAATCATGCTTTTACTGATGGAGGCGATCCAGCTAAATGCGCTGAAGCCTGGTAAAAACATACTAAGCACGACCAAACCAATTAAGGCTTGTGAGCCATAGCGGTAATTCCAGTGCTGAAATCGTATTTTTATGTTAACTGGTAAAAAATGAGGTAATACTGAATTTCCATCAAGAGGTCCAAGCGGGATCAGGTTGAACAGACAAAGATTAAAATTGATGAAAACAAATAGATATAAGAGTTCCAGCATAGGAACTCCTGCAAGTGTCGATAAATTGTTTTTTGCTAAAAAGCTAAATAAAAATGCTGCTCCTACACCCAATATTAAATTCATCAAAGGTCCTGCGGAAGCAACGTAAAAATCTGCATTACGTACGCGGTAGTTATTTGGATTAACTGGAACAGGCTTGGCATAGCCAAATCCTGCAACTAAGACCATTAAACTGCCGAACAAGTCCAAATGCACAAATGGATTGAGGGACATTCTGCCTGCGTTTTTTGCCGTGTCGTCTCCACAAAGATGGGCTACATACGCGTGACCGAACTCATGGAAGGTTAAAGCAAAGATTAAACTGAAAATCAGAATGACCAATACTTGCGGCGGAAGACTAAACAACACTGTAGTTTTTTTCAGTAGAAATGAGTTATCGCTAGTAAAAATTTATTTTAACTATTTATTCTATCAGAAAGCTAAAGATCTCCAAAAGACAAAACTTCAACCGTAATTATTTTTTCACTTAATCCATTGCTCTGGATTAGCGGTTAACATGCTAATAATAACAGTCGCAGAATAGTTGAATTTCATACAAAATAAGCTTTACTTTTTATGCTGATAACGATATTATACGTATATTCTAATATTTAGATGTTCGCTAAAAATTATGTAGTCACACAAAACAGACTGGCGAACAAAAACACCCCCGTAAAAGCCTGCAAGTGCATCAGGGCAATCTTGGTTTTCAACTCCTCCCTATAAAAAGTTGAATCTTTCATGTACCAGGAAAATCGATGCAGACAAAGGTCGGAAGATGTCTGATAACTGTTAAGGCTGACGGGGGTGATACCTCACTTGATTTTAAGATCCTCAAATAATTCCACATTACATAAGTATTTTAATATCTTTTACTGTTTAAGCCCTGTAGAATCTAGGGCTGTTGTAAGATAGCTTTATTTTCTATAACTGTTGCTTAATATGGGTCAACCACGATGTATAGTTGTTTTTTTGATGTAGATGGAGTTTTGCTGGACTTTGAAGGCGGATTCACTAAGACAGTCAAAGATTATTTTAAATTAGAGGTTGCAGAGGATTTTGTTTCAAAGAGTTTCTGGTTTGCAGATTTACTGACGAAGGAGCAGGTCATGGAAGGCTGGGATTATTTTCTTCACAGTACTGAATTTGAACAACTGGAACCACTGGTAGATCCGGAACAATTCAACGCAGCATTCGGGGCATATCCTGTGCATTTTATCACCAACATTCCATTGGATTGTCTTGAGCGAAGAGAAAAAAATCTAAGAAACGCAGGATTCAACTTTGATTCTGCGCATTGTGCCGGCTTTATAGATTATGACGGTTATTCAACACAGACCAAAGCAGATGTTATTCAGGAACTGCATCAAGAAGAAAAGACTGTTATGTTTGTGGACGATCATCCTGATAACTGTCTCAACGTTCGGGAATCTTTCCCTGAAGCAGAAATCTGGTTGATGTCACGGCCATTTAATGATGATTTCGATCACCCGGAAATACGCAGGGCCAAGGATTGGGCTGAAGTTCTTGATCACTCCAGTAATACTGCCACCCGCTAATTTTGCTCGCCTAGACCATCTGAATTTACAGATACAGTAAACCGTTCTTTCGGTGCTGGTTTTAAGTTGACTCTGATGTGTCCATGTCTCTCAAAAAATTTATCCTAAATCAGTTTGGCTTGGCATTGATAATTATGCTGGTGCTTAGGCCTGCCGTTTTTGCACAGGAAGAAACTGCTGCCGCATCAACAGGTGGTAGAGATGCCGTCTGGCGGATTGGATTTTGGGAGGTACTGCAACAAACGTTCAGTGACGATGACAGTCATCCGTTTTATCAAATGACTGGTACCGACAGGTTCAGAGGAGGTAAGGGTTTTTTTGGACCTACTTTTGTAGATCCCGGCAGCAGTAGTTTTCTTCCAAATGTTTATAATAAAAATGAAGATGGTCACGCCGGTCAGGACGGTACTTTGACCAAGTTATTCAGTAATATCCCTTTGCTGAATGGGCTCCCTACTTTTTCTTTGGAATATATTCAGCCGACTGATTATGTCGTCGGTATCGGCTTAAGCTTTGCCTACACCAATATTTGGCTGGATGACACACAAGTCAGGGCAGCCACCATGGGAGCAGATCCGGATTATGCAACCCCTCTTTTACGGATGGCTTCTCATTTCTACATGTTTTCCGCCTCAATCCATCCTTTCGGAGTACCTAAAACAGACGATCTGGATATTTTCTTTGGTTTAGGACTCTCAAGAGTCGAAAGCACTTTGAAATCTGGTATTCGAGAAAATCCAACTATTAGTGAATATACGGCTACCATTCAGACTCAACTCAGCAGTTCGGCCGGCACCTTACCTTTTCGACGTATGGGAATTGCTTCAGGAGGTGATAGTTTTGGCTTTATGCTGGAATTCCTGTTTCCGGGAAACAGTGAAATAATTGATAATCCATTTGCAACAAATACGATCATCGACTCTACAATCTACGACTCAACGTACAATGACCGTGGCGATGCATTGCCTTCAAAAGTCGGGATGCCGGGAGGAATTACACGTGTTTCATGGACGTATTCATTTTAGCTAGTGTTTCCATTTTCCAGGATCTGCATAAGCTCTCCCACTAGATAAAAAGATCCGGCAACGACAACAGGTTTTTCATCAGTAAGTAAAGTAAATTCTAAGGCATCTTCTGCAGAAGAACTATGTTTTATTTTTGGAGAATGTTTGAAATTTCCGCACTCAATTATAAAGTTTTCCAACCCTTCAGGAGTTGCACTTCTTGGTGAAGGCACAGGAGTGAAAATGAGAGTATCCGCTTTCTCACACAATTCTTTCAAAGGTATTCGCAGAACGGAATCCAATTTGTCTGCAGCCATGCCCAAAATCAGCGTACAGGGAACTAGTTTGTTTGTAGTGAGGAATTCTACCAACGCAGTCAATGCGTCAAAATTATGGCCTCCGTCAAACAGCATTGTTTTAAAATATTTTCCATGTTTCCGCCAAAATACATTCTGCTGCAAATCGAGACGTCCGCGCATTTTCACCTTTTTAGCGCTTGCTAACCACTTTTGTTTTTCCGAATTATTTCCATTAAAAAGCACCTGCATTGCGCATAAACTTGTTTGAATACAAGCCATCCGAGGTTTTGAATAGGATTCAGCTGATAATTGCTTGTCCGGAAAATAGCCGTCGAAAACCTCATCCACAAAATAACAAGGCACCTTCGATTTTCGGAACTGTTCGCTCAGCCACGGTTTTAATTCAGCATCCTGACCTGCAACTATTACAGGTACATCCGGACGTGTGATACCAATTTTTTCTGCTGCGATTTCCTGCAAACTATTGCCGAGAACTTCCTGATGATCAAGGCCAACTCTAGTCAAAACACATAATTCTTTTGTTGTCACATTGGTTGAATCCGCCAGACCTCCTAATCCTGTTTCCAGCACAACCCACTCCATCTTTTCGGTCATGAAGGTCAGGAATGCAATTGCGGTTAATACATCAAAATAGGAAAGGTATGGGTTGCCCTTGTAGCCTCGTGCAATCTTCAGCACCAAGGATGCACTTTGTGTAAAGGTGCTTTTAGCTACAGAATTTCCGTTAAGAGTTATACGTTCTCTAATGTCAGTCAGATGCGGTGAAGTATAACAACCTGCGGCAAATCCCTGTTCGCTCAATAAATGGCTGATGATTGTCGCACTTAAACCTTTACCGTTGGTTCCGGCAATGTGGATTATCTTATAATTTTCCTGGGGATTTCCTAAGTCTTTCAGTAAAAGCCGGATTCCATCCAGTTTACTGAGGTCACGTGGCTGTGCAGTGATTTCGTAACTGCCCCAACTTTCCATTTCCGAAAGTACTTCTAAATAATCTTTGTCAGAGGGAGACATTTATTTTTTTTGGGAAGAAAGCAGAAAGGGTCTCTGCTAAAGCCGGGAGGGAGAACTGTTTCCCCGTCTATGCTAAAAAACGGGGAAAATGGTTTTCTGTAAATTTTGCTAAATCAATTTAGAAACAGATTTATTTGAGGTACTTAAAAAACTCGCTATCTGCATCCATCAACAGTGTAGTACCTTCCTGCAGGCTGTTACGATAAACATCATGTGAACGCAGGAACTTAAAGAAATCGGTGTCTTTCTGGTAGGCGTCAGCATATATTTTTGTAGCGTTTGCATCTGCTTTACCACGTGTTTCTTCGTTAATCTTTTTTGCTTCAGCAATAATTTCGACACGCTCTCTGTCGGCATCAGATCGTATTCTCAGCGAAGCTTCATCGCCTTGAGAACGGTATAGTTTTGCTTGTCGTCTTCGTTCGGCGTTCATACGTCCAAAGACAGCCTGACTATTTTGTTCAGGCAGATCGGCACGTTTTATACGTACATCAAGAATCTCAATACCAAAGTTCTTTGCATTTTCTCTGGAACGTAAAGTAATGGCCTCACGGATTTCCTTGCGGTTACCTGAAACGATTTCCACCAGTGTGTGCTGTCCAAGCACCTCACGAGTCTGTGAGTAGATAATGTCATCGAGACGTGCATGTGCTCCTGCAGTTGTACGTACTGTTTCATAAAATTTAAGCGGGTCCATCACACGCCACTTTGAATAGGTATCAACTTTCATTTCTTTTTTGTCTTTAGTGAAGACTGCACCTGGATCTGCATCATAATCCTGCAGACGATTCTCCATAAAAATGATACGAGTTACAAATGGCACCTTGAAATTGAGCCCCGGCTCCATGACAATATCAACAGGGTCACCTAATAAAATTTCAATCGCATATTGAGTCTTGTCCACAATATATGTGCTCAAGTAAATGGAACCAACAACGAGGAGGAGGAGAATCCCTCCAAAATTTGATAGCTTTGCTGACATAAAAAATTACCTGGTGATTAAATGAGGATTTAGCAGTCGACATCCTAATTGGACTAAATGTACACGTCAACTTTTTTCTACGCTTAATTGTCGATAATATACGTATTCTTGTCAAGTTGAAATAGTTCACCGAGCCTCTGGCTCCGTTATTTATAAAAGTATTATGTTTAAGTTGAAAACACCTAGTCAGCAGGAACAAATCCTGGCTCTGGCAATGCGTCAAATCGAGAAATTGTTGAAAGAAATGCAGAATGACGGTAAGGATTTAACTCATTTAAAACTTAAGAAATTTCAAAAAACACACCACATTGACTGCAAATGCAAATTGTGTGAAGTTGCCAAAATCAAAAATGATCCGCGATTACGAGGACTTAGCGAAGACGGTTTCAAAGTTTATGTAAATGGCGATAAAAAGAGTTCTCAATGAAACAGACTAATTCCTCAATTACGCAAACATATTTTGAAATCTGCTGTACTTTGCCTCTAGAGACTGAAGAACTATGGAGCTGGTTTTGTTTTGAAAAAGGCGCGCTTGGTGTAGAAACAATGACGGAATCTCCAACTGAGTTGACTCTCAGGATTTTCTTTGAACATGAACCTGCAGGAGGAGCACAGAAATTAGTTGATGATTTTTGCTGCGAAACTGCTACAGAAGCAAAAATTAACATCACTGAAGAAGCTAACCGACCTGTTGAAAATTGGCAGGCAAATTGGCGTGAACATTTTCGACCGGTGAAGGTTGGACAGTCTCTGATAATTCTGCCTGCCTGGGAAACCCGCTTTGAACTTGATGGCCGACATCCGGTTTGGATTGACCCCGGACAGGGTTTTGGTACAGGACATCATCTCTCAACTGCATTAGCACTTGAAATGCTTGAGCAATATCTTTTAAATACGGATACTTTGCCGGAAAGCATGCTGGATATCGGCATTGGTTCCGGAATACTGGCGATTGCCGCCTGCCGTCTCGGTATACAAAAAGTGCGAGGCGTTGATCTTGAGTCTGAAGCAGTCGCGGAAGTTGAGCGAAACAGTGAGCTGAACGGACTTACTGGAAGGATCAAGGCCGGGGTTGGTCAACCATCTGCGCTGATAAAACCTGCGCCGCTAGTTATCAGTAATATGCTCCTGCGTGAATTGCAGGATGTCCGCTTTGAACTGCTAAGACTGACTAGTCCAGGTGGTACTTTGATTTGCAGCGGACTCCTCGGAGAGCAGGCTGATGAACTAAGCAGCTCAATAACGCAGTTGGGTTTTGAGTATTGTTCAACCTTAGAACGTGAAAACTGGCGCGCTGTTCAGTTTAAACGTCTGGAGAAAAAAAGTTGACGAAGCATGAAAAAATCCTCTAACAAAATTATTAAAAGCAAAGTGAGAAAACTTTCATTAGTTAGGTCAATTGATGTTTGACTCTTTGAATGCAGACTGAGTAAAATAGAACAGTCTTGCTAATCAAATTATAATAGTGAAACCCTGCATTTAACTGAAATTCACATGATACCTGTTCTCATATACTTATTGGCTATAGTACTGGCCAACATGATTATACTTTGGTTTGGGCCTCAGGCCGCAGTCCTGACTGCATTTTTATTTATAGGTCTTGATCTGACTTTACGTGACAAACTGCATGATCAATGGCACGGTAAACAATTGTGGTGGAAAATGCTGGCCTTGATTTGCGGAGGTTCGGCAATTTCAATCGCACTCAATTGGGATGCTTTGCCAATCGCATTGGCCAGTGCAACAGCCTTTTTAGCGGCCGGTATTGGAGACTCGCTGGTATATGCAGGATTACGCAAAAAACGTTTCATGATCAGAGCAAATGGTTCAAATGTGGCCGGTAGTGCGATTGATTCAATTGTTTTTCCGACTCTGGCTTTTGGGGTGTTCATGCCTGAAATCGTGCTAGGACAGTTTGTTGCGAAATTCGTCGGAGGCTTTTTATGGTCGCTTGTTCTGCAAAAGTTTTTTAGCAAAGACGAAGCAGAAATTCAATCTGCCTGAAAGTAAATCATGACAAAAGAATCACTCGAACGTGCCTTAACTACATCGCTCACTCTTATGCTGGGTTTAGCAACGCTGGACCTTGCCTTGTTCATCTGGGCTGGAACGGCAGTGGTGACAGTTATTGCTCATGCAATGTCGCTCTGGCTTTTTTTACGTTACCGTTTAGTTTTTGATCTGGTAAAACTTCTTGAGACTTCCGCTCTTATGATTGATTTGTACTTGATCAATATGTACGGATACGCGGTAGTTTCCCCGGTTGCAACTCTTTTTGCTATCATTTATATTTCTCTCAATAAAGATTATCACCTCACTAAACTCAAAAACGATCTCGATAAAGTGTTGGCTTCAAAACAGAAAGATGTTGAAAATGATGAAAAATGAAAAGAGAAGTAATCTATCTTAAATGATGAATAATAATTCTGAAATAGCGGTTGTTGGTTTTGCCTCAGTAGGTCACACTCTCTGTCACTTACTCACCCTGCTTTTTCCCACTGTTCTTCTTGTTTTAGAAGTAGAAATGGATTTAAGCTTTAAGGAATTGGCTGCACTAGCTGTTCCAGCGGCATTTCTGTTTGGTGCTGGAGCTTTACCTGCAGGATGGCTTGGTGACAGATGGAGTAAAACCAGACTGTTAGAAATATATTTTTACGGAACAGGAGCTTTTACGATTCTAACGGGATTTGCAGAAACACCAATGATGCTGGCCTTTGGACTGGCCGGGATTGGATTATTTGCTTCAATCTACCATCCTGTAGGAATGTCATGGTTGGTTTCCAGGACATCCAAAACCGGTACTGCCCTTGGTTTTAACGGTCTGTTCGGAAGTTTAGGCTTTGTCCTCGCACCACTTGTTGCAGGATCATTGACTGGATTGTGGAGTTGGCGCTTTGCGTTCATTGTTCCGGGAATTGTCTGTTTAATTGTCGGAATTCTTTTCAGTATTGCTTTGCGTACTTTTCTGGACGATACACAAAAGCCTGTGCAAAAAGCAGCTTATGAATCGAGTTCTACGAAAAACATTTGGATGACTTTTGGTTTGATGGGTACTGCACTTTTGCTCACAGGCATTTTTCACCAAATTGTACAGTTTTCACTACCTAAAGATTTTGACCTGCGTGTTCTCTTTACTTCAGGCTCACTGCTTGGTACAGGCTCGATGGTGGCACTGGTTTATGCTGCGGGAGCAATGGGGCAACTTCTGTGCGGCCGCCTGGCTGACCGTTATTCTGAGCGTCAACTGTATTTTGCTTTATTTTTATTCACTGTGCCAGCAGTCGCTTTGGCCAGTCAGCTTACAGAAATACCATTGGTTTTGAGCATGATGCTGGTCGTGTTTTTGAGTACAGGCGCCCTTCCGGTAGAAAACACGTTACTTGTTCGATATGCTCCAAGTCATCGTCATGGGCTGGTTTTTGGCAGTAAATTTTTGTTAGGCTTTGGTTTTAGTGCATCAGGAATTTATTTGTCTGGCTGGATTTATGAACTCAGCGGAAGTTTCATTTGGCTTTACGGACTCTTGGTTTTGCTCGCGCTCGCAGTTGCTGTGATAGCATTTTTCCTCCCTGCGCAGCGTGTTCTTCAAACTGCCTGACAGAAACCCCAAACATTACTTTCGGTATTTTGAGTCAACTAATTAACGCTAAAAAACTGGAATCAGTTTGGCATGGACCTCCTCCTGAAGCAGCGCCAACCCTCGTCTTTTTGCATGAGGGTCTGGGCTGTGTTTCACTCTGGAAAGACTTTCCGCAAAAACTAGCAGACAAAACCGGCTGCGGTGCTTTGGTCTTCAGCAGGCTGGGTTACGGAAAATCCGCTTCGTGCGAACTTCCACGTGCACTGGATTTCATGCATCATGAAGCCCTGAGTGAACTTCCGGAAATTTTATCGCAGTATAAAATCCGTAAATATATTTTGGTAGGACATTCCGACGGTGCTTCGATTGCGTTAATTCATGCAGCTGAAAATCCTGCTGAATACTTGCTTGGCATTGTCAATGAAGCACCGCACGTTTTTTGTGAACAACTGACTACGGATTCCATCCAAAAAGTACAGCAATTATTTCTGTCAGGAAATCTACGGGAACGTTTGGAGAAACATCACGGTGCAAATGTTGATTGCGCTTTCCACGGTTGGGCTGATGTTTGGCTTCATCCGGACTTTTCTGCCTGGAACATAGAAGAGTGTCTGCCGAAAATACGGGTTCCGCAATTAATTGTTCAGGGAAATGACGACGAATACGGTACTTCGGCACAAGTCGAAGCCATTGTCCGTCAAGCAGGCAGTAGTGTGGAAACATGTTTTCTGGACAACTGCGGACATTCTCCGCATCGAGATCAGGAAATTCAAACTTTGGAAAGCATGTCTAAATTCGTCCGGAACTTGCTTGTTTGAACTAATACGCCGCTCCTAATCAGCCAAATCACTTGCATTTTAGCAGTGCAGGCTTTAATGTTAGCGGATATATTTTAGCTCCGGAATGCTGTTTTTACAAAAATGAATCCGGAAATAATTACCATAAAGCCAATTTTCAATTATGCCTACCGTACTTTTGCTCAATGGACCTAATCTTAATTTGCTTGGTAGTCGTGAACCTGAAATTTATGGTTCAACGACTTTGACAGATGTTGAAGAGCAAGTCTCAACTGCACTTCGTGAACGTAAAATTGAGTGTGAAACTTTTCAGTCAAATTCTGAAGGAGAATTAATTGATTGGTTGCATCAGCAGCGTGATGCGGATTTTTTGCTTTTAAATCCTGGTGCCTTGACTCACACTAGTGTCGGGCTGAGGGATGCAGTGCTTGCTATTGAAATTCCTTTTCTGGAAATCCACCTTTCAAATGTGCATCAGCGTGAAGAATTTCGGCACCACTCTTATTTTTCCGATATCGCGATTGGGGTACTGGTTGGGCTCGGAGTAAAAGGTTATTTGCTGGCGACTCAGTTTGCAGCGGATTATCTTGAGCAAAAATCAATCTCTGCAGCCAATGCTTGATTCTCAATGATCAGCAGCCTGCTTCTCAGAATTATTTGCTCGTTATGAGACTTTCTTCCACAACTTTTATTTTATTTTTCAACGTTTTGCTCGCAGGCACTGTCTCATTTATGGCAGGCTCGCTGCTCAGTACGTGGCTTCATCATCAAGTCTTGTCTATTCCTGTTTTGTCACCCAGAACATTCCAAATCGAAACTGCTAAACTGCCGGTCGATTCCGGAAAAGCACAAAAAGAATTTGCAGTAATTTTGGAACGCAATATCTTTAATGCGCAAAAAACGGAAATCGAATTGCCGCCAACTCTTCCTGAAGAGGAAATTATTATTGAGGAAACCACGGATGGTGAAACAGTTGAACACACACGTTTAGCAATCGCACTTGCAGGTACCATGATTTACGGAGAGCAGAATTCATTTGCTTTTATCAGTAAAAAAGATAGTTTAAACAAATATTTGATTTATGGAATAGGTGAATGTTTTCACGCAAAAACAATTAAGCGTGACGAAGAATGTGCAGAAGAAAGCGTAAAAGTGTTGAAAATCAAGGATCGCTGGGTTTTGATTCTTTATCAAGGTGAAAAACAAGCTTTGTGGATGGTCAGCGGGGATACTTCAGGAAAGTCAGCGCTAACTGCTACTCAACCAAAAAAGGCAAAAGGCCAAACTGCTTCTGTACAGCAAACTGCTGCGATCGTTGTACCGCCACAGAAAAATGTTGTTGCAGAAAAAGCCATTATTCCTGCTTCTACTACTGACACAGGAAATACTTATCATTTTCAGCGGGTGTGGGTTGATGAACAACTGGCAAATTTCCAGCAACTGCTGAATGATGCGAGGGTTGTTCCGACCACAAAAGATGACAAACCTTATTTCATGTTTCAGTACATTAAAGAAGAAAGTATCTATGAAAAATTGGGACTGAAAAAAAATGACATCATTTTAGAAATAAACGGATTTGTTGTTGATTCAGTTGGAAAAGCACTCAAGTTATTGGAAGTACTTCAATCAGAACGTGAGATTTCCCTCAAGGTGGAAAGGGAGGGTAATGCGGTACAATTCCATTACTACATTGATTGAGCGTGCTAACTGCTAATCGCTAACAAATAGGTATCTTGCAGAATGTTGTTCAAATGGTACAAAACCGGTTTACTCGAATTTGCAACACTGCTGGCTGCACTGCTTTGGATTTTCTCCCGTTATCAACACACCCTTAATCAGCTTCACCCTGAATGGATCTTGCTGGCAGTTGTCTTAGCTGTTTTTTGGTGCCTGCGGCATAACTTATATCTTCCCTTTTTTTTACTTCTTTTGATTGCAGCAATTCTCCTGCACCAATGGTTAGTTGTGCTTCCTTCAAGTGTGAACTGGCTGAAGCAGGAAATTTCAGCGGAATCAACAATTATGCTCAACGGCAGGATTCAGCAACGAATCCTCAAAGAAGATACTGTCCGTCTGCAACTGAGTTCAGTGGAACTGAGCAAAGGCGAAAAAAAGCTGCATCTTCCGGAAGCAGTTTTATACTTTCCAAAAAAACGTCGCAGAATTTATAATTTTTATCGTGGACGTCATTTACAGGTCATCGGCCAATTGAGTGAAGTCAGCATTGATAAGAATCGTTTGAATTTAGGTTTTGCAGATTTTCGTTATCGTAACGCCATTTATCCGCAATCCGAACTCTTCCGCAAAAGAAACAGTTGGGTACGGCAATTAACAGACAGGGCGGAGTTTCACCTTTCCAGTCAAGCACTCGCGCTGTATTTACCACTGACATTGGCGAAGCGTTCTTATGGTTCTCGTTCTACTGCAAAGGTTTTTCAGGAAACCGGAATGGCACATCTTCTCGCTATCAGCGGTCTGCACATTGGTTTAATCTATGGAATTATCCTCGGACTTGTACGCGGAATAGGACGTCTCTCAATCCGTTTTTTGGAGCACCCCCGCTTTTACGCAATCTCTCAGTTGATTTCTCTATCCGGAATTTGGCTTTATCTGTTCTTAATTGGTATGCCTACTCCGGCATTTCGTGCAGTATTTATGTTGAGCTTACTGGTTGCCGGACGTTTGCTCGGTCAAGTTCATCAACCTCTTTACGCCTTGTTTGCAACAGCATTTTACTTCATTTTCCTAAATCCCGCAGTGATTTACGAAGTTTCATTTCAACTCTCATTTCTCGCGGTTTTATTTATTCTGTGGTTCCTCCCACTTTATCCACGCCCTGGACAAAATGATAGTTTCTGGAAACGTCTCATTAAATACGGATTAATCAGCGTCGCCATCACGTCAGCAGTAATGCTTGGTACATGGCCTGTTGTGGCCAGTATTTTCGGACGCCTGTCACTGGAAACATTCTGGTTGAATATTATTATGGTCTTCTTGCTTGGGCTGCTGGTTTTACCAAGCTGTCTGTTGACGCTTTTTGTCAGCGCTATTTCTTTGGGAAATCCGCCTTTCGGATTGCTGGAAAACGTCGTATTTTCGCTGACCGAGCTGATTGTACAGGGTTGGTTTGCAGTACTTGAGTTTCTACATCACTGGGGGAACTGGGCTTCGTTTACACTGACTCTTGACTGGGGCCCTCCGCAATTTATTCTGTATTACTCAGTCATCCTGCTCCTCGGAAAACTGCTTACAAGGCGATTCCGAAAAACAGTCTAAGTATTTAATATTTTAAAGTAAAATGCATATTTATGCTAAAAAATAAGCTGCTGCTCACTGTCCCAAACGATTCAGCAATTCAGTCAGTTTTATGTTATAATTAAAGACAAAATTGAAAGTAGAAAACGGATTTATACCGTTAATAGTTTATCAACACTTAAAAATATTATTATCCTGAAATAGCTTAAAGATTGATAATTGACATGGAAAAGATCCAGCACAAATTAGTAGTATTTCAGTCAAAAGACATCCGGAGAAAATGGCATGAAGAAGAATGGTTTTATTCTGTGGTGGATGTTTGTGGTGCCTTAACGAACAGCAATAATCCGCGGGACTACTGGTATAGGATAAAAAAGAGGGTAAGTGATGAGGAAAAAGCTGAGTTGTCGACAATTTGTCGACAACTTAAATTATCCGCATCTGATGGCAAAAAATACAATACAGACTGCGCTAATTCAGAAGGTATTTTTAGAATTATTCAATCAATTCCATCACCCAAAGCGGAACCATTTAAAAGGTGGTTGGCAAAAGTCGGTAAAGAGCGTTTAGATGAAATAGAAAATCCAGAACTGGCACAAGCCAGAATGAAAGAAATATACGAGCAAAAGGGTTATCCAAAAGACTGGATTGATAAACGCTTACGCGGGATCGCCATACGACAGAATTTGACAGATGAGTGGAAAGAACGTGGCATAAAGGATGATCTGGATTATGCAATTTTAACTGCAGAAATTTCAAAAGCTACTTTCGGAATGACACCTGGAGAATACAAAAAATTTAAAAACCTGCCTGTAAAATCAAAAGCAAATCTTAGAGATAACATGGATGATTTGGAACTGATTTTTACTATGCTTGGTGAAAGAATGACAACCGAAATTTCCAAAGAGGAAGAACCGGACACTTTTGATGAAAACAAAAATGTTGCGAAACGAGGCGGAAATGTTGCAGGAAATGCCAGAAAAAATGCTGAAAAAGAACTTGGCAGGAGTGTGATCTCAAAAAAGAACTATCTTGGCAAAGTTGATAAAAAAGAACTTGAACAATAAATTATGAATGAAGCAGTACACTACTCAAACACCAGCTTCGATTATAACTCAACAAACCTCCGTCAGTATATTATTCAGAACTTATTGGACAGTATCATAGAGGGTTCAAAAATACTGAAATGCGTGCAAAATAAAGCTGAGGCATCTCTTCATGAAATAAAGTCCATGTTAACTTTCTGTATTCGTGGTGAACGATTTTGTGATGGACATGTTGCGTCGGTGATTGAGTCAGGAAAAATGAAATCAATTCTCATGCGTCTCAAAGTAATGATGGAAGAAATAGATTAAGAGTCTAATTGTATAAACTTGTTTTAATGTCTTTGTATTTTGATGAAATTTTGTGTAACCTGTATTTTTTTCTTAAGCAACAAGTCTAATAACTAAAAAAAGGGGGTAACATGCCAATGAAATATTTTGAGCAAATTCAGCAACAGGAAATTCCGCATATGGACACCGGTGATATTCCGGCATTTCTGGTTGATACTGTCATTTCGGAAGATAAAGAAAAACCGATCACCAGTGGTCTGTTTCGATTGGAAAAAGGCGAATCACTGACTTATACTTACACCTACCATGAGATGAAATTTATCGTCGATGGAACGTTGATTATTGAAGATGAAACGGGTCAAAAAAAGACAGGCAACGTCGGGGATCTGTTTTACTTCACTAAAGGGACTACCGTCACGTTTTCTACTCCAGATTTTGGTGTTGGTTTCTTTGCTGGTCAACTCGGGGAAGGTGAGGCGTAACGAGGGGAAATGAAAGATTATCAATCAAGCGTTAAAAGGGCTTCAGTTTCGATAGGGGAGTCAGTCAGGATTATCAGAGAATTACAGGAACTAAGTCAAAACCAATTAACCGTGCTTACTGGAATTCCTCAACCAACTCTATCTGCTATTGAACATGACAGAGTTAAGCTTGGGATAGAGAGGGCTAAAGTCTTAGCTAGAGCATTAAAATGCCATCCTGCCGTTCTTGTTTTTCCTGGTTGGGATGTTGTCCAGGAAAAGGCAGCATAACGAAATCAAACTGATATGTGGTCAACGCGGGGAAGGTGAGGCGTAATTTTAAGTTGACTTAGTCCGCCAGGAATCGAGGAGTTTTCTGGCAGCAGTTGTGGGCAGCATGTTTCCGGATTCGACTTCTTTTTCCAGAACCGGAATTTGTTTTTGAAGATTAGGATGGTTGCGGAAGTTTGTCAGCAAACCTTCTTCCACTAGCGACCACATCCATTTTCCTGTTTGTGACCGGCGCTGTTTTTCCCACTCTCCGGAGTTCTGGAGTGCTTCACGGAAACTTTTTACTGAATCCCAAATTTTATCAATCCCCCGTTTTTCAAGAGCACTGCAGCGCAAAATTTGCGGTGTCCATGAATTTTTTGAGGAGGGTAGTAAATGCAGGGCTTTACGGTATTCCGACTGAGCGGTTTTTGCCAGAGTTTCCTGTTCACCGTCAGACTTGTTGACCACCACCAAATCAGCTAATTCGAGCACACCTTTTTTTATACCCTGCAATTCGTCTCCGGCATTAGGCAACATCAACAGCAAAAACAAATCCACCATCGAAGCCACCATAGTTTCGGACTGTCCAACACCGACGGTTTCAACAATTACAACGTCATAACCCGCGGCTTCGCAGATCAACATTGTTTCGCGGGTTTTACGGGCAACTCCTCCAAGAATCCCGGAAGACGGTGAAGGCCGGATAAACGCGTGTGGATGCTGTGCTAATTCATTCATGCGTGTTTTGTCACCCATGATGCTTCCGCCGGTAAGCTGGCTGCTGGGATCGACAGCTAGTACGGCAACACGATGTCCCTGCTCAATTAAAAACAGCCCTATTGCCTCAATGAAAGTACTTTTCCCGACACCCGGAACTCCGGTAATTCCGATACGTAAAGCCTGCCCTGAGTGAGGCAAAAGAGATTCAAGCAATTCCTGACCCTGCTCGAACGATTCCGGACGTGTACTTTCCAGCAATGTAATGGCTTTGGCAATTGCTCTGCGGTTTCCCTGAAGGATCTGCTCAAGTTCTGGAACGCTATTTTGAACCATTATTTCGGATTTAAATGATTTCAGATTTTATTTTCGATTGCCGCCAGTACCTCTCGGGCGGCTCCTGGAATTGCGGTTCCCGGTCCAAAAATACAGGCGACTCCGAGGTCTCGTAAAAAATCATAATCCTGCGGCGGAATCACACCTCCCGCTACAACGACAATGTCCTCTGAATTTTCTTTCTTTAAAACTTTCATCAACAAATCAATCAGAGTTTTGTGACCTGCCGCTTGAGACGAAATTCCTATCACATGCACATCGTTTTCAATGGCTTGTTTGACAACTTCTTCCGGAGTTTGAAAAAGAGGCGCAATGTCCACGTCAAAACCCAAATCCGCAAATGCAGTTGCAATTACTTTTGCACCTCTGTCATGACCATCCTGTCCCATTTTGGCGACCATTATTCTGGGACGTCTTCCCGCTTTTTTAGCAAAGTCATTGATCTCATCACGGACTTGCGCAATTTCATTTTGATCCGGAAATGCTTTAGCATAAACTCCGGAAATGGAATGAATAGGTGCGTTGTAACGTCCCCAGATTTTTTCCATCGCATTTGAAACTTCACCAACGGTCGCACGTAATCGCATTGCTTTAATGGAAAGTTCCAGCAAATTCCCTTCTCCGCTTTCTGCGGCATTGCTGATGGCGTTTAATGCAGAATCAACTTTGTTTGAATCACGGCTTTTCTTGATTTTCTGCAAGCGCCGAATTTGTGCTTTACGAACTGCGCTATTGTCTATTTCACGAACTTCCACCGGATCAGCATTTTCAACCTGATATTTATTGGCACCGACTATTACTTCTTCGCCCTGGTCGATCAAGGCTTGTCTACGGGCGGCGGCGGCTTCGATGCGCTGTTTCGGAATTCCAGACTCAACGGCTTTGGTCATTCCGCCGAGATTTTCAATTTCATCGAGCAGTTTAGTCGCTTCTTCAATCAGGGATGAAGTGAGGGATTCCATAAAATATGAACCGCCAAAGGGATCAACTACATGCGGGATTCCGGCTTCTTCCTGTAAGATAAGTTGAGTGTTGCGGGCAATTCTCGCGGAGGTTTCGGTGGGTAGCCCAAGTGCCTCATCAAAAGCGTTTGTGTGAAGTGACTGCGTTCCACCAAGCGTTGCAGCAAGAGCTTCGACTGTGGTGCGGACAATATTGTTAAACGGATCTTGCTCTGTCAGACTCCAGCCGGATGTTTGACAATGTGTACGCAGCATCGCGGACTGTTCTTTTTTTGGATTAAACT
>Ga0257127_1000625_pt1 | contig 29834 bp, 30 predicted proteins | sample SI060_135mmetaG_FD_190152 | JGI IMG/M metagenome (GOLD analysis project Ga0257127, IMG submission 190152) | Marine microbial communities from Saanich Inlet, British Columbia, Canada - SI060_135m | ecosystem: Environmental > Aquatic > Marine > Inlet | place: Canada: British Columbia | collected... | reverse complement strand
CTCGAGTATTGCGGCGTTATGATGATTTGAGATAATTGATCGATGAATTTTTACTCAAAATCACGCAGGAGTGGACGCTTGGAAAATGAGGTTTCGGATTCAGGTTTTTGGTTATTAATTGCAACAAAATGTAATATTAAAATGCTCGACAGAAGGTTTTGTGGATGTGTATGATACTTTATCTCAGTGTGGAGTTTGTGAGTTTAATGCTGGACCTAAATAATAATGAGGAATAAACAAACGATGTTAGAGATAAAAAGGAAAATAGATTTTTTTATCTTAGTGGGGTTATTTACAGTTTATCCAGTATCCTCCTATGCGCTCACAGCTGCAGATGCATTTGTAGGGTATAAAGTCTGTTGTGAAAATAGCCCCAGAGGTATCTATTCCAAAGATGAGTTTGTCTACTTTGTGTCAGAGACTGAGATGACCGATCGTGTAAAGCGTCTTGTCTACGAAGGTAGGTCAATGCTTAATTTTCAGCGGCAACTAAAAAAATATGTTGTACAGGGTATGGTGTCGATTGATGAGTCAAAAATTTCTTATGGTGGTGCGCTAGGCACAAAAATACAGAAGGTTATTGCCTCTCATGGCCATATAGATGTGAATATTAAAAATATCCGATCTCATATTTTGGTTAATCATGTTGACTATAAAAAAAATAATCCAAAAATATATCGCTATGTAGCTGCAATACCAGTAGCTGAGGTCAATAAATACAAGAAGACAGTTTTTGAAAATAATAACCAGATAGAGGCAGTTGTTCGCAAGGTCTTTTCGGAGGCGAGTGAAGAAGAGAGATTTCAGGAGTTGATTGGATACTATCTGGAAATGGGGTTAATTGAAGATGCCATCTACTATCAACAACAGTTACTCTCAAAACAGTTGCACCTTGTGAATTATTATCATCAGGAAAATCCATACCATGAACGTAAAATATTGCGAGAGGTACTTTCAATTGTTAAATCTGGAGAAAAGCCACCCAGTATATACCTAGAACAGCTGCCTGCCAATGCTGAGGTAATGGAGGGTGTGCTAGAGAAACATCAAAAGGACCCAATGGAGTTGATTGTATTGTTGAGAACAGTGCTTGTAGATCGTAATGGCATAGAGCGTAATGCTGTCCATAAAAAGATATACGAGAGCTTATCCAAGTTGGCTGACAAATATTCCAGTATGCAGGATTATCTGACCCTTGAAGGGCAGATCAGAAAATTAGAAGATGATGGTAGCTCCTTTTTTCAAGATAGTCCGCTGTTAATGGGGGTGTTGGAGACATCTGGGCATCTGATAATATCAAAAAATCTTTCAGATGGAGTAACAGAGGATTTTAGGCAGGCAAAGGAGTTGTTTCATCAGGGGAAAAACCCAGAAAAAATCAAAAATCTACTTGTGCGTGCTATTCAATTGTCACCTAGGCACCTAAAAAGTTGGGAGTACTTGGCTGCTATTTTATGGGCACAGAAGATGGAGAAGGAAGCGTTACTTATCTATACCCAGTTATATCAGATGGACAACAGTAATCTTGAAATAATGGCGAACTTGACAGAATGTTACGAAAGAGTGGGTTTGAAAAATATTGCCATGAGTTATTTAGAGTATATTGTAATGTTGAATTCAGAAAAGAATATTAGAAGTGTTAGTGATATCGTAAATAGAGTAAGCGTGAAACTTGATTAAGAGTGCAGATGATGTTGTATGTCGTTAGGTGTTTTTTAATTTTATAAAAAGAGGAATAATTATGAAAAAAAAGTATAAATTGTTAATGGGTAGTGTAGCTGTATCCATAGCCTTACTCGTAGGAAGCAGCAGTAGCTTTGCTGTTGAATTTGATGCTGAGTCAGCAACCTCTGAAGAAGTTGTAACACACCTTCAGAGTGTAGATACAGAGCCAGAATATCAAATGGATGCTGAGGAACAGGCACAGGATTTTCTTAATCAACAAGGCTTGGGAACAATATGGGATTCTGGACGGTCACAATTGATTCAAATTGGTGTAGCCTCTTTCGATAGTGAGGACCCATCATATGACAATACTTTTATGACCAAGCGCTCCTTGAAAACAATGGAGGCAACACTGGATGCAAAAGCGAAAATTATTGAGTTTATCGACACAAAAATGACTGCTTTTGACAAAGTGACTACTCCTGGCACTGACCTCCATGCTCAATTTAAGGAAGAGATTGAAAGTTTAGAAAACAAAATGGATGCACAACGACAACGTGTGGCTAAGTTTCTGTCTGAAGTTGACCGCACAGAAGCAGAACACCTTCAAGGTGCAGACTTTGGTGACCGTATGAATAGTATGATGGATGCAGCAATTTCTAAATTAGATGAAAGATATAGTGTTGAAGGGATTGAACAAAAGAAAAAAGAGAAATTTGTTAAAGCAAAAAATAGATTCGAAGAAGCAAAACAAGAATTTGATGCATTACAACAAAAACTTGAGGCTACAGCTGGCAGTATTAAAAATGAGTCGAGTAGTGAAGTTGCTACAGTTTCGAAACAACCACTATTTGGTGCAACAACGGTTGCTCAGTTTGAGTCTTGGAATGAAGATAAAGAGAGATATACGGTTGCTTTAGTTGTGATATGGGGTAAAAAGATGGAACGTGTTGCACGTGCAATGATCCAAGGAGAAAAACTTCAAGTGCCACCAGGGAATGAATCCTTGATTGCTTGGGTTAAAAATAATGATTGGGCTACATCAACGGGTGGACGTAGGTTTCGTGACAATAAAGGTAATGTTCACTTTGTAGGTATAGCAGCATCAAAGGCAGGAAAGTCATCAACCTCAAGAAAAAAAGCACGAGGAATGTCTGAACAGTTTGCAAAGAAAGAGGTAGCAATGGCAGTGTTTGCAGATGTTGAATCAAATAAAACAGCAAAAGCTATGATGCAGGAGAGAAGCGGTGGTGCTGATAAAGATGTTTCTGTGGCAGCAGAATCATTTGCTTCAACGTTACAGCAAAAAATAGAGAATAGAAAACTACGAGGTCTGCAAAAAGTTTTTGGTAAGTTCTTTCTTCACCCTATTTCGCAGCAGGAAATCTATGTATCAATCTATAGTATGAGTAGCGAAACTGCCATGCAAGCATTGATGATGCAAGAGAGAAATTACCTTACTAAGATGCTGGATGTGAAATCACAGCAGCGTATGCATGCACAGGATGATGCTATGAAAGAGTCTGTTGAAGCTGCAAAGCGCGATCGTAGCGCCTACAACAAAGCAAAGGGAGAGACTGCTAAAAGTATGCAAAATCGTGCGGCATCAGAGGATGCTGCTGTACAGCGGCAGAGAAGTAGTGGACGTGACCGCAGTCAAGGTCGTAGTGGCTACTCTCCCAATAATCAAGAACAGCAGCGGCAACAGGCTGGTGGAGGAGCACGTGGAGGTAGCTACTCAGGTGGTGGGCAGTCTAATGCATTGGACTGGTAATTTGTAGTTTGCTATTTCTCTTCCATTTCTCATAAATGGGAGAAGTGGAAGAGAAAGATAGTTATTGTTTTTAATTTCAGGAGATCATCAATTGATTATTAGATTATTTTTATCGGTATTTATTCTTTTTTCGATGCAGTTAGAAGCTGCACCCGTTCGAGTGAATTTCGAAATTCCGTATAGTTCAAAAGAAAAAAGAGTACAGGGTAATAGTGGCATTAAAACAGTCGTTGAGATTCCATATAAATCAGAAAGTGGATTTTGTCTTGGGTCATGTGATCAGCCATCCAAAGATGATCTAAAAAATGCTACGGATAAAGTTGCTTCAGGTGCTAATTTGACATTATGGCGAGCCTATCTTGCCAAGATGCCGTCGTCTAATATTTCTCAAAAAGAGACAGAAGCTCGTAAGCGAATAGATGACCTAGTGTATGATGTTTCAATAGAGCATCAAGTTGTTACAGCCGATAAGATGATTGTGTTTACCCTGCGTGGGAAGATCAACAATAACCTTGTGGATCAAATAGCAGGATTTGAACCGTCTGAAGCAGATCTTTCAAAAGCTAGAAGGATGGCCAAAAAGGAGGTGCTGGATAAGTATATTTCACAACTGGATTCCTCTAAGACCTCACAGGTTGAAAAAAGGAAAATCAATCTATATGAGCGTATGGATGATCTAATTACAGAGCTTTCAGTACGCGATCATCGAGTAATCAGTGATAGAAAGGTGGTGGAGTATGCAATTAAAGCATCGGTAAATGATAGTCTTTTTTCTGAACTACTCTTTCCTTCATCAGAGCAGAGTAAAACTGGCGAAGGAATAGGGCTTGCTTATTTGATTTTACCACGCATAAAAGATATGACAAAAACTTTTGATGCAACAGTTAAAATAAAAACTGCTAGAGCGGGAGGAGTTTCATCAGAAAAACAGAGCAGTGAAGGGATGGATGAAGTGGGTGATGGTGGTATTGAAGAGTATGAGAATGCGTCTTTAAAAGCACGAAGTGCAAAATCTAAAACAACTTCGGGTTCATCTATTCAAAAAAGAGATGAAGTAACGTGGGGGCTAGGAAATGTGCAGACGGTTACCGCTCAGGTAAATAGATTTTTAACAGATGCAGGGTATGAAGCAGAAAGTTTTGCAAGCATATTAGGTGATTGTAATGATGAGTCTGATCCTTTGTCTCCAGAAACTTTAAGAGATGAAATTGTTTCTTCAAAAACAGGTGAATATGATAGTAGGCATGCGAAAATAATAAAGCAAGCATTGTGGGACTGTGAGGCAGATTTTTTTGCTAAAGGGGTGCTAGATATTCACAGCATTAAAAAAGATAGAAATAGCGGCGGCATTTCTGCCGAGATAAAGGTTCAAATCATGGTGACAAGAATTGTTGAAAAAGGCCGCAGAAAAAAACGCCTTAAAGAGACAGTTGTGGGAAGTGTCGCATTTGATCGTGCAGGTATAGGAGCAAGTGAGGAGTCAGCAATTAATGATGCAATCGAAAAAGGATCTAAAGCTGCTGTTGATATCATTTTGACTCAGATTAAGAAAAAAGGGATACGTTAAATGGTCAGTTACTATCAAAAACTATTTTCTGCGATCTTGCTCTGTTGTTTGGCCTCGGTACAGGCATCAGCATCAAATGTTGAGTTTGTAACAGTCACCACATTTGGTGTAGCGGTCAGTAAAAAAGAGGCGATTCAGGATGCGGTAATTTCAGCACTTGAACAGGTAAACGGACAGGTGATGTCTGTGAAAGAGCGAGCATCCATCCAAAGCATTGTGACTTATGAGGATGGGGTCGAGCACGAGAGTAGCCGTGAAGAGCTTAGTCAAGATGTGTCTTCTAAAACGCGAGGTGTTGTACGTAGTTATACGCCACAATCTTTTGCTCCGTTGAAGCATGGTGAGCTAGAGGCAACTGTTGAGGTAACCGTAGCTGTCCTCAAACAATCTAAACAGTTGAACCGAACCAAAATAGCTATCGTTGAAGGTGATACAGAGGCACCAACAGCCAAGCAGATTAGAAAGGATGTAGCACGATTTCTCACTTCCAGCAGGAAATTCTCGGTTCTCGATCGTGAAAATAGTGCTGCCATTCAGCAAGAGTTCAGAAGAATCGAAGAGACTGGGTCCATTGCGGATATGGTGAGGATATCATCAGGGGCAGCACCGGATCTGTTGGCAGTTATCCGTACCGAGCTAGTTGATGTTAACAGTAAAAAGTTTGATTTGATGGCTACACTGGAGGTGATTGACTACTCGTCAAGGCAGATCAAATTCTCACAAAAAAAGAGAATACGCCTGAAAAAAACGGATTCAGAGAGTAAAACCAGTCGCAAGGTCTCGCTTCTATCCAAAAAACTCTATCGCTCACTGGCTGAAAAGGTATTTCAACCAGTAGTCATTGGTGGGTCTGCTAAAAACATCACAATTGGACAAGGAAGAGACTTTTTTGCAGTAGGTGATGTTGTATTGCTACAAAGAAGAGGAGAACAGCTAAGGGATCAATATACAGGGGAGAGCTTGGGAGCAGATCTCACATCGGTTGGTAAGGCAGAAGTTACCTTTGTGAATCACAATATCACAATTGCCAGCCCCAGTGGCGGGGTCGACATTAGCAACCAAGATATTGCTGACCGCACAATTGTCGTAACAAAACAGAAGGGTAACACAATCAAGAAAATGAAAGTGTCAAACAAGAGTTTTTTAGATGATATCTGATACTTCTCAAAAAATGGGCTTTCAAAGTGTCGCAGCACTCTTGTTGTTCGTCTTACTCTCTTCTGGGTGCGCCACAACACAGGAGATAGCCCCAAGTCGACTGGAAAGGATTACAGCAGAACTTGCGTTGCAGTTAGCCTATCCGACTGTTGTGGCTGCTGAAGTGCGGCAAAAAAAGCTTGCTATAACCCTGTTTGTAGATGCTGAGGCACCTGAATCATCTGACCGTTTTGGATATCTGTTACGCAGCAGCCTCTCAGGTGAAATGGAAAAACGAGGATTCCAGATAAGTCATCAGCTACAGGGACTTCCAGCAATACAAATTCTGAGTGGTGGAGACCTTCACAATAATCAAGAGTTTAGGTCGAAGTTAATGCAATATGGAATTGATCAGTTGTTAACTGCGTCGATAACAAGTTTTGAGCAGGGGATCCTAATTAAGGTACGGATTATTGAAATAAATACTTCCAGAGTGCTGTTGTCAGCACAATCCGAGCTGAACAAAGAAGAATATACATATTTTATAAGCAATCGAAACATTAAAAACCAACATAAGGGGAAAATCAATGAACCATTCTAATATATTAAAGGCAGTTATTATTTCTTCAATTGGACTATTGCCAGCCACATCTGCAGTAGGTTTTGACTTTGGAAATATAATGAAGCAGATGCAGGATTCTAACAAAAATATGGGAGGGGGAAACCAAGGGAATGGATCCCCGTTTGGCGGCATGATGCCGTCTATGGGACAACAGAAATCTTCGAATCAAACAAATTCTGCAGGCACGGGTAACCGCTGGATCGAGGAGTCCTGTCGTGGAATTTTCGGATCAAACTATAAAAAGATTGATCTTGGAAAGTCGCCTGAAGAGATTGTGGGCAAATTTTTTATTACTCCACCAGATCTTGAACAGAGGTTATACGAAGGAATCAACACCTATCATACGGGCTCATTTAACCAGCTTACCAGAAAGCTAATTGATGATTTAGAGAATAATGAGGTAAAAAGAACGGCAGAAGCATTTAAAGCCAATCCATCAATTGAGATGCTTGCACAGGTGATCCGCCAGTCAGAAACTGCGGATTCATATGAAGAGGTTAGTGACTTTGGTGGAGGCAGTCCTTCAGTAAGAACTGAGATGAAAACAGTATTAGCGTTGATTATGTTGCAGTACCCAGATCTTCTGAAAAATAAGCAAGAGCCAGTTGAAATACTGAAAAAGACTAGAATGAAACATTCTAAATTGAGTTCGGTAATGTTAGCACGCTTTCATCTGTATGGAGATTACCAAAACAAGAGTATAGATGCTTTCTCAAATTATATTGCAAATGGAAGCGGTATAAAGAATGCCGATTCTACAATCGTTTGGGCGATGCAAAATGTACCTAACTGGAAGTATAAAGGGCAGTATGAGGGGTTGATGAAGCAGAGTCAGGAGATGCAGAAATCTCTGAATCGACAGAAGCAGAAGGCATCAGGGTCAAGTATTAATAAACGTGCACTGAAGCTTATGGAAAAAGGGCTAGAGATAGATGCACTGACAGCAGATGCCTTCGGTGCAGGAGATGAAATTGCAAAAATTAGGGCAACTGGCACCTTGATGGAGAAAGAAGCCAGTGGGGAGGATAATCTGATTGAGATTAAGGCTAGCCAGAATGCAGATTCAGCAAAGATTATTGAGAAACATCTATCAGCTAAAAATAGTTTGAGTGGAGCTTCCAAGAAAAAGTTTGAAGAGGCAAATGCTATGCGTGCCAAAAATCACTCTGAGTTGGTGGCATTGCAAGGCGCTGTTGCTGTGAAGTTTTTCACAGAGGGGTTAGGTGAGGCTCTAAACTCTGGACCACACATTAATCAGTACTTTAGAGATTCATGTAAAACAACAATGATGTCCGTTAAATTCGCTGAAAATGTCGGTGTTGTTACCCCTGCACAGCCAGCAGAAGATCTCGCGGATGAGTTGTAATGAGCAATACTAATACGATTAGTAGAAGGGGCTTTATTGCCTTAACTGCTGGCGCTCTCACTCTCTCTTTTGGAGGATCGAGAAGAGCAATTGCATTGTCACAGGCTCAAAATGGACATGAGATAATATGGGGTGGGCTGGGATACAATCGACCAGCAATAGATATCAAAGATGATTTTCCTCTACTCCATACCGCAATGGATGAACTGGGTGGTTTTCATCTTGTGGTGGATGAGTTTATAGATCAGTTAAAACATAATTATCAAGGCGAGGGGGTTGATGATAGAAGAGAGAAAATGAGATTGGCAGATGTTGAGGGGGCATTAATCTTTCAAGTATCTTTTGATGATGAGTATCTTAATAGGATACCCAGTGGTTTCTCTGATAGTAACAAAGAGCATGTCACAATCTATCTTTATGCGCAGGCACAGGTCCTCTACTTAAAGGGACCAGATAGTAATGGTAACGGTGGAGAAATACGGGCTCTCTATAATTTTCCATTTAGGGTGTCGCGTGCTGGTGCCTCTGTTATAGGTGATGGTCAATACCGTACAAAGCTTACTGCAGATGCATTGATGAGAGATGAATCGTCGTTAATCAACACGTTTGGCGAGAAAGTAGCTAATAAAGCATTTATAGAAACATTTGTCCCTAATAGTATTCAGGTGTCGTCTGTTACGGTTTCTACATATGCAGAGACTAAGCTAAAAGAGCTTGGTTTGATTCAAAGCTTCGATGAGTTATTTTGGGGGCAAACCTTTACAAGCTCTCTTGCAATGAGTGCAAATATATCGATGCTTCCGTTTAGGGCTAATGATACTCTGGGGGTCAATGGGCTGGCAGCAAGATTTGATGAGTCATCAAAGTTGCTCTCAATGGCAGCGGGGCTGGAAAAAAATAAAGATAACCGTGATTATCTAGTTGAGTTGACTGTTCATAAAATTTTACGCAAACCTAATGGTTCAAGCTCAACCAATGTGCTTTACTCCAGAGGTATGTCAGCATATATCAGGGTGATTAATAATAACTTCGGGGAGGTCGTGTTTGATAAAAAGATATACCTTATTGAATCTCACGAGCTACCAAAACATAATTTTTCGCTGATAGAGCAATATGATGAGAAGTATCTGACTCAGATAGCTATTAAGTTGTTTGACCTGTTTGGTCAGGGGGTAATGAGTGAAGATCGATCTATATTAAAAAAAATAGGTCTAAAGAAAAATGAAGATATGGTGCAAGTCTCACTACTAAAACAATTATTGTTAAAGTGCAGATATGATATTAGTTAGATAAAAATGGCAGGATATAAGGCTCATATTGCGTTTGGGGTTGTTAGTGCTTTCTCACTTTCTATTGTAGTTGTACTTTTGTCGTTGGTTTCCATTGAGCTGGTACCACTTGTTTTTCTATTAACTGTGATAGGTGCAGTGTTGCCGGATGTGGATAGTGATACAGGTATACCAGTGAAGTTGCTATTTCTGATGCTGTCTATCTTTACGGTAATCTATACTTTTATTCGACAACCTTTTGGTGTATTTCATTTAGACTCTTTATTATTGTCTATCGGATCAGGATTGATAGTCTATTTTGTGATCGGATATGCTTTCAAAAAATTTACTGTTCATCGTGGGATTTTTCATTCTATTCCTGCTGCACTGGTGATGGGGCTTCTTTCAATTCATTTGTTTGTATCGTATGGGTGGGAACGTGATGGGCTACAGGTTATTGCTGCTTCAGTGACAATTGGTTATCTTTGCCACTTGTTACTAGATGAGATCAATTCGGCTGTTAATCTTTCTGGGGTGCCTTTTATCCCAAAACGATCACTAGGAAGTGCATTAAAGTTATTTTCATCATCACGTACTGGGGAGTATGGGGTCAGGTCTAGAAAAGATGCCCAATTTCGGATAAACTATTTGGCGGGTGTTAGGTTTAATTGGCATCAGAATATTTTTCTATCTAAAGCAAAATAGTTTTGATCAAGCAATGTGTTTGATGTTTACCGATAAGCGATATATCATTCATGTATGATCACTTCATTCAGATGTAAAAAAACTGAAAAGTTATTTAAGACAGGTAGAAGCAAGAAATTTTCAGGCGATCAAGGCAGTAGCAGAACGTAAACTTACGATTCTTAATGCTGCAGAAACAATTGAGTTTCTAAGGTCCCCACCCGGTAATAGGCTAGAAAGTTTATGCGGTAACCGAGAAGGTGAGTGGAGTATCAGAATCAATAAGCAATGGAGAATTTGCTTTTGGTTTGAAGAAGGAAATGCAGCAGGTGTAGAAATAGTAGGTTATCACTAGGAGATATTATAATGGTCAAAAATGGTATGCGAGCTGTGCATCCAGGTGAAATTCTTCGTGAAGAGTACCTTGTCCCATTGAATATGAGTGCAAATGCACTCTCGAAGGCTTTACATGTTCCTCCAGCTCGAATTAATGAGATTGTGCGAGAGCGTAGAGGTATTACACCAGATACAGCAATGCGTTTGGTTCGTTTTTTTGGTGGGGACGCAAAGTCATGGTTGAACCTACAAGTAGAGTTTGACTTAAAAATTGCTGAATCTGAGAAGCTTGAAAATATTCAGCGCTCTATTTCTCCTATGGCTGCTTAGGGAACCTCTGAACAAGCCCGGCGGGTTATCCACGAGTCATCAATAAACTGAAATAAAAGGGGTTCTCGCACTGTAACATCAGCCTATTTCAGGCTTACTGAGACGGTCAAAACAAGGTTGTCGGAGTACTGACTGTCTGAGAAACTATTCAGCGGGGAGAGTTCTGGTCTGTTGTGTGCCACGCTCTCCCCATCGGTATTACAAAAGGTCACCTTTCCACTCTGCTCTCTGAGGATATTGGACTCGTGGATCACCCCGCGATAGAGATAGCGGAAAAACTGGGTAGAGCAGAGAGCAGGGTTGGTACTGAATAGAGTCCACAGGGGCAATGGAATTACTAGCTTACCAAGTTTGAGCACAGCGTGGTGCCTGTCGCTGTTCAAAATGTCTACGATGTCTCTTCCGCTGCTGCTGTTGGATTGCCCTGAAGTCTTCGAGCTGGCTTGCCGTCAAAATCTCTGAGAGGTTGCTGTGCATCTTGTCACGCATGGTGCGCTGCTGTTTACGGTGCTGTTGATGTTTGATGTGCTGCTCTTCAAATAACTGCTCCAGAGATACGGCCTGGGTATCGCTCAGGTCGAGATCAAACTGCAGTCGTTCCATATTGGGTGGGCCGAATGGTGGGCCTCCTGATGGACCGCCGGGGCCCATCGCATAGGCGCTACCGGTAATGACCAGTGTTGCTACAGAGAGTATTATGGATTTTTTGAGGTTCATGGTGTTTCTCCTTGTTGTTGAGTTGGAACAGGAGAGTGTTCATAGGTTGTCTCTCCTTACCCCATAAGATAGAACGCAACCATGTAGCCAATAGGGAGAGAGTATGAAGAGATTGTGAATGATTTCTCCATACTGGCTGCACATTCGATCGTCAAGATGTGTGTAACCATTCAACAGATGCCCAATATTCAAATAAGGAGCCATAACCATGATTGATGCAATCTCTAATGCAGCAATGCCTATGCGTCCACCGGGGAACGGACAGGGAGGCGCATCACTGACAGATGAGCAGAAGCAACTGATCAGTGATACCTTGAGTGAGTATGATGCAGACAGCCTTACTGAAGCCGATGCAACATCCATTGTCTCAGCCTTTCAAGATGCCGGCATTCAGCCGGGAAAAGGGTTGGCTGAAACCATGGAGGCCGCAGGTTTTGATGCCAGAGCGGTGGGAGAGATGGCGGGTGTGCAGGGGCCGCCTCCCGGTCAGGGCTTGGGGCCACAAGAGAAGGACGGTGGAATCAATCTGAGTGAAGATATGATGGAAGAGCTCTATACCCTGTTGGAGCAATACTACTCCGAAGAGACGGCAGATGAAGAGCGTAGCAGCCTGATGAATGCCATTCGAGGCGTAATGGGACAAGAAGACAACCTATTCAGTGCTTCTGCATAAGTTGGTGCTATAGTGCGAAATATGTTCCCATTTCGCACCAAAATTTGGCACAAGCTATTCTTTGCCATCCTCTTGGTGGTGATGCTGGTTTTGGCGATCAGTATGGTGCTCTCCCGGCTCAGTTTTCAACAGGGATTCACCCAGTATATTGAAGAGGTTAAGCTGAAGCAGCTGGATGGGTTTAGACAGGTGTTGAGCGAGCAGTATCGGCAGCAGAAGAGCTGGGCCTTTCTGCAAGAAAACCCCCGTTTGTGGCATCAGCTACTGGTTGAGTCCAACATGTTACCGCCACGACCACCTCGTGGCCCCGGTGGCCATAGGTTTGGTGACTCTGGGTTTGGTAGAAGAGGGGACGGGCCACGTGGAGGCGGTCCCCCTTCAGAGTTCGCTCCTCCAAGACCCACCGCTGCGGATGAGAGACATCCCCCACCCCCACCTCGTTTTATGCGGGAGAGGCTTGGTCTGCTAGATGCTGCGCGCACTCGAGTGATTGGGCCACCACCCACGACAAAACACCGTCTACTCCCCATTCAGCTGGAGCAGCAGGTGGTGGGCTATCTGACCCTTCGAATCTTTACCCCACGCCGCACCGAACTGGACCAACAGTTTGAACAGCAGCAATTTGACAATCTATTGCTTACGGCACTGCTCTCACTACTGATTGCGATCATTGCCGCGCTGCTGCTGGCGCGGCTGTTTAATCGTCCGATCTCTGATATCGCTAAGATGGCACGTCAACTGACCGCAGGGCAGTTTGAGGTTCGTATCGAAAAAATCAGGCAAGATGAACTGGGTGACTTGGCCGCTGATCTCAATATACTGGTGGAAACCTTAGAGCAGAACCAGCGCTCCCGTCGCCAGTGGATTGCTGACATCTCCCATGAACTGCGTACCCCGCTCACCGTATTGAGAGGGGAGCTGGAGGCGATGGAGGATGGAGTACGTCCACTCAACCGTGAATCGATACAGTCCCTCTCGTTAGAAGTGAAACAGCTCAAGCGGTTGGTGGATGACCTCTACCAGCTCTCGCTCTCGGATCAAGGATCGCTCTCCTATGTAAAAGAGCGGGTGCTACCACTGGAACTGTTGAGAGACGTGGCAGAGGGGTTCACCGTTACCATGCAGCAGAGGCAGATTGCATTGACGGTGAGTTGTGAAGGGGAAGGGCCACATCTGTTGGCAGATCCACAACGCCTGACCCAGCTCTTCACCAACCTGTTAGAGAATAGTCAGCGCTATACCGATGAGGGGGGTGAGGTGAAAGTCCATTGTGAGGTTGGTGCTTCGTTTCTCATCCATTTTGAAGACAGCGCACCGGGTGTTCCTCCGGAGCTGATCCCCCGCATTTTTGAACGACTGTTCCGGGTAGAGGGGTCGCGCAACCGTGATCATGGTGGCTCTGGTTTGGGGCTATCCATTGTGCAGAGTATTGCTAAAGCGCATGGCGGTGAATTGAGAGCAGGACCATCCCCGCTAGGTGGGCTAAAGATTAGTCTACAGTTACCGGTTGACCAAGAGAGGTAGAGCATGAACACAACAGAATCACAGCACACCGTACTGGTGGTGGAAGATGAAGCCAAGATTGCACAACTGTTACAGGATTATCTACACAACAGCGGATACAACACCCACTGGATTGAGGATGGCGAGGCTGTGGTGGAGTGGGTGCAACAGCAGCAGCCTGACCTGATCCTGCTCGACCTGATGCTGCCCGGTAAGGATGGCATCACCATCTGTCAGGAGCTGCGTGCCTTTACCGAGGTGCCAATTATCATGGTGACCGCTCGGATTGAGGAGATCGACCGAGTGCTGGGGCTAGAAATTGGAGCCAATGACTACATCTGTAAACCATTCAGCCCGCGTGAGGTGATGGCGCGGGTCAAGGCGCTGTTTCGTACCTTGGCCTATCGGCAACAGCCATCGAACCGTGATAACAGCACGATTGTGCTCAATCCAGAGCGGATGCAGGCTACCATATTCGGACATGTGCTAGAGCTAACGGTGGTTGAGTTTCGCCTGTTAGCGACACTGGTGAACCAGCCGGGGCGCATCTTTTCTCGGGCGCAGTTGATGGAAAACCTCTATGAAGATCGTCGTGTGGTGACCGACCGCACCGTCGATAGCCATGTAAAAAATCTGCGTAAAAAGATTGCCGAACACCACAGTGACTCTGAGATTATCAAGTCGGTTTATGGTGTGGGCTACAAGTTTGAAGAGAGTGCATGAATAACTGATGCTCTTTTCCGCAGCAGGTTCTCTATTCTTGGGCAAGCTCTCAGTGCCCGAACCACATAGGTTTGATGGGTACAGAACCACATTAGCTATTATGAATGGCACTGGCCTTATGCGCGACATAGACCGTACATGAGGACTCTCCCCCCATATATGGATTTGGGAAACTGATGATGTGAAACTCCGATGAAAGAAATACCGAATCAAGAAGCTCGGTAAAATCAGCATCTGGAGGGTCATTCGACCAAAGTGCGAAGATACCACCCGGGTATAGTTTGTCAGATAGTTTTTGCAGTCCCCGCTCTGAATAGAAAGCTCGATTCTGGGAATTTAACCAGTGGCTGGGGGAGTGATCAATATCTAGCAGAACCGCATGGAACAGCTTGGCCGGATCTGCCCGATCAAATCCACTTTCAGCAGTCGCAATTTCAAAGAAATTTTCAAGTATCAGGCTGCAGCGAGGATCAGCAATCAAGGTTTTCCCAAGTGGTACAAGCCCTTTTTTATGCCAGTTGATAACTGGTTCCATTACATCGATAACCATCAACGATTTAACTGCCGACACTTCCAATGCGGCAACAGCGGTATAACCGAGCCCCAACCCGCCGACCACTACGTCCAATTCATTCCACTCACAAGCAGCAAGCCCTAGTTTTGCGAGTTGTATTTCCGATTCGGTGAACAAGCTGGACATCAGGAACTCATCACCCAGCTTTACCTCATAGACAATTGTTCCACCTAACCTTGGCTCGGCCCGTCGCCTAAGGCTGATTTCACCCAACGGGGTTTCCTGATAATCCAGTTCTTCGAAGTCAAATGTCATGAGATTTCCGGTTTAGTGTGAGAAAATGGTCAGCCTGATCCTAATACCTTATAGGTTTTGTCGGAATTATCATGTGCTGGCTGTTGGAAAAATACTACAGCACAAGTGCCTCTTTAACTATTGGCAATAGCATTTAGTTCACAAACATGAGATCATTACCCATTCGGCTTCTGGTCGGTGAACGGGAGTCTGAAGTCCATAATATTTCACCAAAATAATTGAGAAGATAACATGAGTACAGGTACAGTAAAGTGGTTCAACGCAGATAAAGGTTTTGGTTTTATTACTCCGGAAGATGGAGGAAAGGATCTATTTGTTCACCATTCTGAAATTCAAAGTGGTGGCGGCTATGCTACGCTTAATGATGGTCAGAAGGTAGAATATGAAGTTGGACAAGGTCAGAAAGGTCCCTGTGCAAATAGTGTCAAACCTCTCTAAAGCCATCCATTCATTAGGCTTTATTAAGTAAGACGTTCCGTAGCACTGGTTTTTTTCTGAACAGATCTAACCAGCGCTACGGAGCAACAGAACTGGCCTGTTCTGTTTTCTCCTCAAGGTTATTTTCTCTATAACTTTCAATAAACGCCTGTAAACCTTCCTGAACCAGGTCATAGGTTGCATCAATATTTGTGGCGATATCGCCTTCTAACACACTCAAGCCATCCAGTATTTCTCTCGCCTCAGCAAACCCTTGGTCTATGCCTCCGCCAATAATTTCTGAAAATTTGAGCGCGGCCTCCTCTTCAGACAGTTCCGGGTGTATTTTTTGATATGAGCTAAAGTAAGCTGTGCTCATTGAGACAATTCTATCTGCTGTTGCCTCTGGAGTGACATCCAATCCGGAATCATGCGCACGTTGAATTGCATTTTCACCCAGTTCAGGCTCCAGGGCTTCATTGATACCTTCAATGGCCGTTTTATAGAGCAGTGCCAGTGGTTCATTACCTGCTTGAATACTGGTCTCCAGACTGGCTTTAAGGATCGCTCCGTTCAGCTGCTGCTGAGCACTAAGTGCTGGCTGAGGGGCCTGTTGCGGTTGTTTTGTCTCCGCTACAGCATTCGCGGAGGCAAGATTTTCTAACCCACTCTTTTGTGGAGACTTTATGCCGTTAACAGCCGGAGCCAGAGTTTGTATGTCTGATATATTTTGCATTGTCTTTCTCTCTCTATTCTCTGTTTGAAACACGCTGTCCAAGAATCTGTTCAAAATGGCGCTTGAACACGTCTCTCAACACTCTGGTTTTCTATCAAAAGTATAGTCTCTATATCGGCCAATTCTGGAAGAGTGAGAGAAAAAATTTCAATGACCGAGTATTTCACCTCCGCTGAACACGTTACAGCATCACATTATAAAATTTGGCTCAAAAACAGCTGTGTGCGTTCACTTTTCGGGTTTTCAAAAAATTCAGCCGGTGGTGAACACTCGACAATCTGCCCCTGATCCATAAAGATCATGCAGTCCGCTACAGTTTTGGCAAAGCCCATCTCATGGGTGACACAGATCATCGTCATCCCCTCCTCTGCCAGCTCCGTCATCACATCTAGCACCTCTTTGATCATCTCCGGGTCCAGTGCTGAGGTCGGTTCATCAAACAGCATGATCTTTGGCTCCATACAGAGACCACGAGCAATCGCTACCCGCTGCTGCTGTCCTCCTGAGAGCTGTCCCGGAAACTTCAATGCCTGATCTGCAATCTTGACCCGTTCCAGGTAGTAGAGTGCCTTCTCTTCTGCTTCACGGCGTGGCATTTTACGCACCCAGGTCGGTGCCAACATCAAGTTTTCCAGAATGGTGAGGTGGGGAAAGAGGTTGAAATGTTGGAAAATCATTCCAACTTCGCGTCGAACGTTCTCGATATGGTTTAGATCATCGGTTAATTCGATTCCATCAACAATGATCTGCCCCTCTTGGTGCTCTTCCAGACGATTGATACAGCGGATCATCGTTGACTTGCCAGAACCGGAAGGGCCACACACCACCAGTCGCTCCCCTTTCTTTACGGTAAGGTTGATATCTTTGAGTACATGAAAGTCGCCGTACCACTTGTTGACCCCCTTCATCTCAATCATCTTTGTTTCCATTCAGATCACCTCTGTACACTTCGGTTACAGGAACTCAAAATATTCTTCTTCATGTTTTATCAGTGCCCCGTATCCAGTTTTCTCTCTATCGAAACACTGTAACGTGACATACTGAAACAGAAGAGCCAATAGACTGCTGCACAGAATACATACCCCTCCACTGCTGTACCCAGCCAGTTGGGATCAGTGGTTGCCGCTTGCACGATACCGAGGAAATCAAACATTCCGATAATCAACACCAGGGTCGTATCTTTGAACAGTGCGATAAAGGTGTTGACCACTCCCGGTATCACCAGCTTCAGTGCCTGCGGCAGAATAATCAACTGCATGGTGCGCCAGTAGCCCAACCCCAGTGATTCTGCCGCTTCAGTCTGCCCTTTGGGGATCGCTTGCAGCCCACCCCGTACCACCTCTGCCATATAGGCCGCCTGAAACAGACTGATCCCGATCAGGGCACGCAGCAGCTTATCGAAGTTTACCCCTTCCGGGAGAAACAGTGGCAACATCACTGATGCCATAAACAGTACCGAGATCAGTGGTACTCCTCGAATCAGTTCGATAAAACCAATCGATATGGAGCGGATTACCAACAGATTGGAGCGCCGCCCCAGTGCCAATAATATACCCAACGGGAATGAGGCGGTAATACCAACACCGGCAATGACTAGGGTGAGAAACAACCCCCCCCACTGTGCGGTATCAATCTCTTCAAGCCCCCAGCTTCCTCCTGAAAAGAGTATCCAGGCGACCAATGGATAGGGGATCAGAATCAACACTGCAATCCAGCTGCGCCTGACTCCGGGAATGAAAAAACCTGCAAACAAAACGCCTAACAGGATAAAAGCGAGATCCACCCGCCACTGCGCCTCTGACGGATAGAGGCCGTAGATAAATTGGTTGAAACGTGCATCAATAAAGGCCCAACAGGCCCCCTCATTGGGTTCACATGCGGCACGGGATTCCCCCGACCAGGTGGCCTGCAGAAAGAGCCAGTCGACAATGGGTGGAATTGCCAACCAGAGCAGATAGAGGGTGAGCAGTGTCAGACCACTGTTGAATGGTGTTGAGAAGAGGTTTCTGCGTAGCCAGACCATCTAGTAGAACTCCCTGGAGACTCTAGATACGGCTTCGGTCAATATGATCGCTATCAAAAGTGTGGTCATCGTTCCACCAGTTTCATCTTGTGGTTATACCAGTTCATCAAAAGTGATATCAGCAGGCTGATCAACAGGTAGACCCCCATGGTGATGGCAATCACCTCAACGGCTTGCCCAGTCTGGTTTAGTACTGTACCGGCAAACACCGAAACCAGTTCTGGATAGGCGACCGCTGCCGCCAGTGAGGAGTTTTTCAACAGATTGAGATACTGGCTGGTCAGTGGAGGAATGATCACCCGCAGAGCCTGCGGCAGAATAATCAGTCGAAGTGTCTGACCATGTGTTAGCCCCAATGATCGTGCTGCCTCGGTCTGCCCTCTGTTCACTGACTCAATGCCTGAGCGCACAATCTCTGCAATGTAGGATGCGGTGTAGATGGTCAACGCCAATAGAATCGCCATAAACTCAGGGATCATCACCAGCCCTCCCTTAAAGTTGAACCCTTTAAGAGCCGGTAACTCCCAGCTCAATGGAAAACCCTGAAGCGCCAGCACCAGTAGCGGGACGACAATCAACAGACCGATAGAGACGCGCCAACGGGGGAAGATTCGCCCTGTTTGGTGTTGTCGCCGAACGGCCCAGCGAAATAGTAAAACTACACCGATCAGGGTCAGCAGCAGTGCCCACCCCGCCCAGCCAAAACCCTGTTCTGGGATTGGTGCGGGCATGTAGATGCCACGATTATTGAGAAAGAACAGTTCACCCCAGTTCACACTCTGTCGCGGTGAGGGAAGACTGCGCAATACTGCAAAATACCAGAAGAAGATCTGTAGTAACAGTGGGATATTACGGATTAACTCTACATAACCGAGCGCCAAACGGGAGATGAGCCAGTTGTTCGAGAGACGCCCCACGCCGATCAGCAGCCCCAACAGGGTTGCCAGAAAAATACCCAGTACGGAGACCAGCAGTGTATTAAGCAGCCCTACCAGAAAGGCACGACCATAGGTCGAGCTTTCACTGTAGTCAATCAGGTGAGAGATGATCCCGAATCCGGCTTCGGTATTGAGAAAATTGAATCCGGTGGTAATCCCACGACTTGCCAGGTTGGTCTGCAGGTTGTCCCACAGTGACCAGCCAAAGTAGAGAAACAGTGTCAGTGCAACAAGCTGGAAGATCCAGCCACGAACCCGACTATTGCGCCAGAGTGCTAACATACAATGCTATCAACTCGATCTTTATAAACAGAGTGGGCTGCCTGTTTACGCAGACAGCCCACAAAATATTCAGCCCTTAACGAATCGGGGCCGCATATTGAATCCCACCATTGGTCCAGAGGTGGTTAATCCCTCTTGGCAGGTTGATGGTTGTAGTGGGACCGAGGTGGCGGTCATACATCTGCCCATAGTTACCGACCTGTTTGATGATGTTGTAACTCCAGTCATTAGAGAGTCCCAACTTCTCACCCATATTACCGACTGTGCCGAGCAGACGGTTTCTACTGGGGTTACGCTTGTCTGCACGCATGGCATCAACATTGTCTGAGCTGACCCCCATCTCCTCTGCATTCTTCATCGCACGCAATGACCAACGGACAATATCTCCCCAACGGTTATCACCATGGCGCACCACCGGACCCAATGGCTCCTTGGAGATGGTCTCTGGCAAAATCACGTGATCTGCAGAGTTTTTCAATTTGGTGCGTTGTGCCGCAAGGCCGGAACGGTCTGTAGTAAAGACATCACAGCGCCCGGCATCATAGGCGGCAACCACCTCATCCATCTTCTCAAAGGCAACAATCTTGTACTCCATCCCGTTGGAACGGAAGTAGTCTGCTGCATTCATCTCGGTGGTGGTTCCCATGTTGGTACAGACTGCCGCACCGGAAAGCTCTTTGGCGGACTGCACTCCCAGATCTTTTCGTACCATAAAGCCCTGACCATCGTAGTAGTTGATCCCGGCAAAATCGAGCCCCAACCCGGTATCACGGGTGAAGGTCTCAGTGGTATTGCGTACCAGTATATCAATCTCACCAGACTGCAGCGCGGTGAAGCGTTCCTTGGCAGAGAGGTGAGTATATTTCACCTTTTCGGCATTTCCAAACACTGCAGCAGCCACCGCACGACAGACATCGACATCAATTCCCTGCCACTTGCCTTGTGCGTCGGGACTGGAAAAACCGGGCAGACCCTGACCTACACCACACTGCACAAACCCCTTACCTTTTACGGTAGAGAGTGTATCGGCAGAAGCCCCGGTAGTCGCTGTCATTGCAGTCGCTGCAAGCGCCGCTATAAAAATCCTTTTCATTGAGTCTATCCTCTTAATCATTGTAATTGTATTGAATGATACACAAAGTAACAAAACCAACTGAAAGTGTCACCTTTTGAGAGATAACTTGTGACACAACAACCGCTTCAAATAATCACTCTCTCTCGCCCGTATTGCCTTTTATCACCGGTAATCACTGGCTTTTCCAGATGGTATACATTGCACTCCATCCACTCTAAGATAGACTTTGTATAGGCCAATAAAAAATTATAACGCTGTACAATCTTTCATTATCCTCAGGAGGGGAACCATGTTTAAACATCTCACAACTGCTGTGCTCTGCTTTGCACTGAGTGTCACCACCACCATCAGCTCCGCTGCAGACCCCATCGTCATTAAGTTCTCTCATGTTGTTGCCGAGAATACCCCCAAGGGGCAGATGGCCAATAAATTCAAAGAGCTGGTCGAAACCCGGTTGGGAGATCGGGTGAAAGTTGAGATCTACCCGAATTCACAACTATTTGGTGATAACAAGGTGCTGGAGGCCATGTTGCTGGGCGATGTGCAGATGGCGGCCCCCTCTCTCTCCAAGTTCAGCCGCTATACCAAGAAGCTTGCACTCTATGACCTCCCTTTTCTGTTCGAAGATATGGAGGCGGTAGACCGTTTTCAACAGAGCCCTGCGGGAGAAAAGCTATTAAAGTCGGTTGAACGCAAAGGGTTGGTTGGCCTTGGTTATCTTCATAACGGCATGAAGCAGCTCTCTGCCAGCAATAAATTGCGTAGCCCCAACGATGCCAGAGGCCAGAAGTTCCGTATTATGTCTTCCGATGTGCTGGAGGAGCAGTTCAAGGCGGTCTCTGCAATGCCTCTAAAGAAACCTTTCTCAGAGGTCTTTACTCTACTGCAGACCCGGGCCATTGATGGGCAGGAGAATACCTGGTCTAACATCTATTCGAAGAAGTTCTTTGAGGTACAGCCCTACATCACCGAATCTAACCATGGGTTGCTGGACTATATGGTGGTCACCTCTAAAGAGTTCTGGAGTGAGCTACCTGCAGATACACGCGGTGAATTGGAACAGGCACTCTCTGAGGCCATTTCTCATGGTAATGAGGTTGCTGCTCAGAAATCGGTCAGTGACAGACAGAAGATTACCGACTCAAGACGGTCTGAGATTGTTGCATTAACGGCAGCTGAACGGGCACAGTGGGTCGAGGCGATGAAACCGGTCTGGAAGAAGTTTGAGAAGAAGATTGGTAAAGATTTGATCGATGCTGCCTATGCCTCCAACCAATAGAGTCCATCTCTCTCTTTAATGTTTCTGCGCTATCTCAACAAGATCGAAGAGGGGATCATCTCAATACTACTGGTCGCAATGACGCTGCTGGTCTTTATTGAGGTGGTACTCCGCTTCGGTTTTGGTACCGGGTTGAGTTGGGGTCAGGAGTTGACTCTACACCTCTCCGCCTGGTTTGTGCTGTTTGGTATCTCTTATGGTCTGAAGGTAGGTGCCCATATCAGTGTTGATGCCTTTGTAAAGCTCTTCTCCCCTGCAGTGCAACGGCTGTTGTCACTGCTGGCGATCTCGTTAGCACTCAGCTACTGTGCCCTCTTTCTCTATGGCTCCTGGGTCTATCTGGAGAAGATGTACATGATTGGGATCTCGATGGAGGATCTGGAGTTTCAACAGTGGATGGTGAACTGGATGTCCGAGGAGACACAGGAGCAGCTCAAAATCTGGATTGATGAGCCACTGGTCCCACTCTGGTTGGCGCACGGGATGTTACTGGTTGGGTTCAGCTTCTTCTCTATTCGCCTGCTAGAGCTGTTGTGGGCCGTTGCAGTGGGGCGTGCCCATGGTTTTTGCCACGTCAATGAGGCTGAAGAGAGCCTGCACCTCGCCGACGAGCTGAAGTGTGATGCTTTTGGTGAGGTTCTCTCAGAGCAACAGACGGAGAGTCCGGCTCAACAACCAATCAGCCAGAAAAGGCTTTAGTGACCACAACAGCCCTGTTTCTACTGCTATTTGGCTGCCTGCTACTGGGAATGCCGATTGCTGTTGCTTTGGGGTTTTCCAGTATTGTTACTATTCTTCTCTTCTCCGGGGATTCAATGGCCTCGGTTGCACTGAAGCTATTTGAGGCTCTCTCGGAACACTACACCCTGTTGGCTATCCCCTTCTTTATTTTGTCATCCGCCTTTCTCTCAACGGGTGGAGTGGCAAAGCGTCTAATCCGTTTTGCGATTGATCTGGTCGGTCATATTCGTGGTGGGATGGCAATGGCTTCGGTCATGGCCTGTATGCTGTTTGCTGCAGTCTCCGGTTCATCCCCCGCTACCGTAGCTGCAATTGGCACCATCGTCATTGCCGGTATGGTGAAATCTGGCTACCCCAAGGAGTTTGCTGCCGGGGTGATCACCAATGCCGGTACGCTGGGAATTCTGATTCCACCCTCGATCGTTATGTTGGTTTATGCCGCTGCAACAGAGGTCTCTGCCGCACGGATGTTTATGGCTGGATTTATTCCCGGTCTGTTGATGGGGCTACTGCTGATGGTTACCATCTATATTGTGGCACGGGTTAAAGATCTACCGGCACAACCGTGGCCCGGTATAAGGCCCATACTCAGAAGTGGCCTCTCCGCATCGGGTGGCATCATGCTGATTGTGGTGGTGTTGGGTTCAATTTATGGTGGGGTTGCAAGCCCTACAGAGGCTGCCGCTGTCTCTGCCGTCTACGCCTTTCTGGTATCGGTCTTTTTCTATCGCGATATGGGGCCACTCAAAGATCAACCCTGGAGAAAAAATAGTGAGTCCATCATCAATATGGTGGCTCGAAATAGTTGGCAGATGAGCTGGGCATTGCCCAAGTCGGTTAACCATCCGGAAGTCCGCAAAACCATACTGGATGGGGCCAAGGTGAGCATCATGCTGCTCTTTATCATTGCCAATGCAATGCTGTTCGCCCATGTATTGACCACCGAACGCATTCCTCACCAGATTGCAGAGTCCATCGTTAGCTGGGGGCTGGAGCCATGGATGTTCCTGGTTGTGGTCAATATTCTGCTGCTGATTGCCGGTAACTTTATGGAGCCTTCCGCCATTCTGTTGATTATGGCACCTATTCTCTTTCCGATTGCCATGAAGTTGGGGATTGACCCCATTCATCTGGGAATCATTATGGTGGTTAATATGGAGATCGGGATGTTGACACCTCCGGTGGGGCTCAACCTCTTTGTAACTGCTGGAATTACCGGTGAAAGCATGGGCTGGGTGATTCGATCAGTTCTGCCCTGGATGTTGCTACTGCTGGCATTCCTGATGATGATCACCTATATCCCACAGATTTCACTCTTCCTGCCTGAGTACATTGATCAGCTACAAGGATATTGATTGATCCATTGCGGGGAAACCCTGCATATACTGTGTGTAATAGCGATAAGAAATTTAAAAATAGTTACAGTAAGCCTATGGTTACACGCTAAAATCAGTGCTAATTTTTGATTGGAGAACCGTTATGAAAAAAGCCCTTTTTAGTACGATTTTGACCGTCTCTTTAGCTTCGTCGATGAACCTTGCAAATGCAGATGAAATCTCTACCAACGTTGCAGAGAGCCGCGAAGCTGTAAAAACGCTGTTTACAAAATTGAAAGGGGCATTGGTTACAGGCATGAAAACCGGCGGTCCGACCGCAGCAATTGCTGCCTGTAGCCAACAGGCACAGCCCATCACAGATTCAGTATCCGACCGTCGTACCGGCCTGGAGATCAGACGTATTAGCCTGCGCTTGAGAAACCCGGATAACGCTGCAGACGCATGGGAGATCAAGATACTTCAACAGTTTGAGGCACGTTCAGCGGCTGGAGAGAGTCTGGCAACCATGGAGCACCATGAGGTGGTTAAGCAGAAGGGTGGGGAGAAGCTGTTTCGTTATATGAAGGCCATTCCGGCAAGCAAACCCTGTATGGTCTGCCACGGTGAGCTGATTGCTACAGATGTACTGCAAAAAATTCGCGCTGTGTACCCTCTGGATCAGGCAACCGGATTCAAGCCGGGAGATCTGAGAGGTGCATTCTCAGTCACTAAAGCATTGAATTAATTTTAATAAAACAAAATGACTACAGCTCTGAATAGAGCTGTAGTCATTTTTTGGTAAAAAAAGTCTGTTGTCGAGTAAAGGATATACTGTGAAAGGAATCGTTAGCACTATAAAGGTTGTGGCCCTGTTCTGTGTATTAGGGGTACTGAACACCAATATCTATGCCGCTGAAGTGGAGGAGGGTGCCCACAAGAAGATCATTCCGAATAAAGTCTGTATCCGCTGTCACTCGGATGAAGATGAAAAGGTTGAAACACTTGATGATGGGACTGAGGTCTACATCTATGTAGATGAAGAAAAATTTAAAGAGAGTGTACATGGAAGCCAGAATTGTGTCGGCTGCCATACCAATATCACCAAAAAATATCATCAGGAACAGCCTGTCATCTCGGTAAGCTGCATCCAGTGCCATCAAGAGCAGTGGGAAAAACAGCAAGGTCAAGATAACCCTGAGTATCAACGCCTGGATGTGGTAATGCAACAGATTGATAGCTATATGAGCTCTGTACATGCACGCCCCAGTATGGCTGACCAATCCAAGACCAATGCAACCTGCCATAACTGCCATGACCCTCACAATATTGGTACCCTTGGCAGTGAAGCCCGAGCAGACCACCGCATGAAGAATCCTGAGGTCTGTGGTCAATGTCATGAGAAGGAGAAAGAGCTTTACCTTGAATCCATTCATGGCAAAGAGGTGGTAGAGAAGGGCAACACCAATGCTGCTGTCTGTTCAGATTGTCACACCACACATAACATTGCCTCTCCTGAAGAGGATTCAATGAAGCTGACCATTACAAAAAACTGTGGCAACTGTCATGAGACCTCTCTCAAGACCTACAGGGCCTCCTATCATGGTCAGGTCAACCGTCTGGGTTATACCAATACCGCAAAATGTTATGACTGCCATGGCAGTCATGATCTGCGCAAAGTTGATGACCCGGCATCGACTGTGCACCTTAATAACCGTTTAGAGACCTGCCAGACATGCCATGAAGATGCTCCAGAGGGGTTCCTCAGCTTCCATCCACATGGTAATGCAGATGACTATGAACGTTATCCGATGATCTGGTTGACTACTAAATTTATGAACCTGTTGATTGTTGGCGTGTTCCTCTTCTTCTGGACACATGTTCTACTCTGGTTCTATCGTGAATACAGTGACCGCAGGGCAGGAAAGGGATATCAACCTCCAGCTGAAGCACAACTCGCCGCAACTGAGCAGGTCTATTTCCGCCGTTTCACTGCAGTATGGCGCATCATCCACCTGTTGTTTGCAATGAGTACGATGACGTTGGTACTCTCAGGATCAACACTACTCTTCTCGCATACCGCATGGGCCCCATTTGTTATTGGTCTGTTGGGTGGTCCTGAAGTTGAGGCGGTGATCCACCGTACTGCTGCTGTCACCTGGTTGAGCGTATTCATTGCCCACTTTGGCATTGCGCTCTACAACATTATTACAAACCGCAAGACCTTCCGCTGGTTTGGACCCACCTCTATGATTCCAAATCTTCAGGATTTACATGATGTGGTCGGGATGTTCCGCTGGTTCTTTGGAAAGGGCGAGCGCCCCAGCTTTGATCGCTGGTCATACTGGCAGAAATTTGATTATTGGGCTCCGTTCTGGGGTGCCGGTGTCATTGGTCTGAGTGGAATGATGCTCTTCTCACCCACCTTGACGGCATCAATCCTGCCGGGTTCTGTGTTTAACATCGCAACCATTATCCATGCGGAAGAGGCGCTGTTGGCAACCATGTTCCTGTTCACGGTGCACTTCTTTAATGCTCATTTCCGTCCAGACAAGTTCCCCATGAGTACAACCATCTTCACGGGTGCAATTCCTCTGGATGAGTTTAAACATGAACACAGTCTTGAGTATAAGAGACTGAAAGAGAATGGTGAACTTGAGAAGTATCTGATCAAGAAGCCATCGAAGGCGCTGCAGAGAGGCTCCAATGTACTGGGTGCTATCTTGATCTTCTCAGGACTCACTCTACTGACTCTGGTAACTATCGGTTACGTCAGTATGTTGTAGTATGGCTCTGGTTGTACTTAAAACTCGGCCACCTTGTTTCTCTCGAGGTGGCCGGGTGTTTGTTAGCAAGGAGCCATAAGTAAGTGTTGAGGTTAAGCCAATCCACCAAGGCCTGGAACAGCAGTCGCTTTAAGAGTGTATTTATTGAGGAGGTCACTGCTTTGGGTCTTGAGCAGCTACCACTGCAGCAGGGACTATCATCAAGCAGTGTTGCGCTTGACCGCAATCTGAAAATAATGGTTCTTAATCTGCATGAAGATCAGCAGATCGCAACCATCAAAGTGGGGGCCTTCTATACCGGCATCATCTCTGGCTGTAATTGTGCAGACGATCCATCGCCAACAGATGAGGTGAATGAGTATTGTGAAATGGAGGTCCGTATCAATCTGAAAGACGGGCAATCCTCCATCACACTGACCACTTAACGAATTTAACCCTCTCCAACCTCAATCAAAATTCGTACCTCTCTACCCTGCTGTACTTTCTCCAGCACGGTATGCCCATTAATACGACACCAAGCCGGAATATCATTCATTGCACCGGGGTCAGAAGAGAGTACTTCCAACCGGTCTCCCGGCTGTAGCTCCTCAACCTTATCCTGTGCACGGATCACCGGCATTGGGCAGAGCAGACCCTGAGTATCGATGGAGTATTCGGCCATTTAGTGTCTCCTTAAATGTACCAGTTCTGTTCAATCTGGCTGGGTGGCATCGGTGCAACCTGGATCTCATACCCCTCTTCACCGGGTGGTGTAATCTCTACCGTCACCTCTTCTGCACGCTTTCCTTTGCCAAAACGGGCCAATATCCGTCCGGCCAGCGCCAACTCTTCTTCATTTGCGACTCCATCGATCAGTACTAAAGGCCCCGGATGATCTGATACACGCATGGTGATATAGCGATTCTTGTACCCTTGCAGGAAGTTGTTCTCCCCCTCTTCACGAGAGATGATCATTTTAAAGTTTTCACGAGGCCGCAGGTGACGTCCCACCTTGAGCAGCATGATGTCATCCATCTCATAATCACGACTGCCACGCGCCTTCCAGAGATCAACCAGTTTGACCGAGTAACTCTCATCGGTGAGAAAGCAACAGCCCCCTGCCGGAGTCGCATAATCCTCAAACCCAAACTCTTTCGCCAGTGCCATTTGTGGTTTGCGGGTACGTCCGCTGAAATCATAGAGTGTTTCCCGATCCACCCAACCCTCTCGTTCAGGTAACGTGGGTGGAAGATTCTTGGCACAGAGAGGGCGTAATAACAGATCATTCGCCCCCGACTCATTGGAGACTACCGGCATGGTATCTTTGCGTTGCGACATGGGTCGCTGCCCGACCACTTCACCTGTAGCGATAAAGTCAAAGCCCTTTTTCTCCATCCACTCCACGGCCTTCTTCACCATGAAAATCTTACAGTCCAGGCAGGGGTTCATATTGGCCCCATAACCATGCTTGGGGTTGATCAATACATTCTTATACTCTTCCACGATATCAACAATATGGAGTTTGATCCCCAGCTGCTCTGCCACCCAGAGAGCATTATTACGCTTATCCTTCTTCTGATCTTTTTTGCGAATGGCGTGGGTGTGCCCCTCGACACAGAAGCCGGTATAGAAGTTAATCCCTTCGACATGGACTCCCTGCTCTTGCAGTACCCGCACTGCCAACATGGAGTCGAGGCCACCAGAGACCAATACCGCTGCTTTTCTAACTTGAGACATAGCTGAATCTTTGAATGAAAAAGGGGATGATAGCAAACTGCTCTATCAGGAGTCCGAATGCTCACTAGTTATCCATCACTAAATACAAAAATGTCATTAATCCTATACAGTTCAAAATGATCACCTATACTCTATTGTGGTATTGAGGTTATTTCAGAAGTCCAAGAGGGGGGTTCTATGCATTCACAGTCTGAGTTACAAGTCGATCTACGCCAGATGATTCTGGCACTTGAGACAGCGGTTGATCTGGTCGGGATGAACGATACCCATCATGGTAAGCGAGTGGGCTACATCGCCAGCCAGATTGGACACAAACTCGGGTAACTATTCAGCTCACCCCTGAAACCCACCATTTCGGCGTTCAAAAATGGTCATTTACACGTAAAAATGGTCATTTACACGTGTAAACTCACATTTTTTGCCTTGAACTGGTGAATTTCAGGGGCAATCTGAACAGCTACTATCAAATTCTTTAACCTTTTTCGTAACCTCTGAATAGTTACAAACTCGGTTTCAGTGATCAGGATATCCACTTTGCCTTTGAATTCGGGCTTCTCCATGACTGTGGTGTCTCAACTCATCAGATGCACAATAGTCTGGTCAACCATTTTGACTGGGAAGATGCCGATCTCCACTGTCAGATCGGTCACCACTTGCTGCAAGGCTTTGAACCACTCAACCGTTTTGCCATTCCGGTACTCTACCACCACACCCCCTGGGAGGAGCTCAAAAACCTTTCACTCTCACCACAAGAGAAACGGATGGCCAACCTGATCTTTCTCGCAGACCGCATTGATGTGATGTCCGCCGCACACTATGGCAAAGATATTCTGCACACCAAGGGGGAGATTGTGCGCTCTATTGTCAGTTACAGCGGCAGCTATTTTGATCCGGAGATGGTAGAGGCGTTCCAAAAAAGTGAAGCGGCTGAATCCTTCTGGATTGCGCTTGAGGGGCATCACATCACCCGCTATACCTGGGATATGGGGCGCTTTGAGAGTAAAAAGCTGTTAACCATCCACCAGCTCAAACAGTTCTCGCTAATTCTCTCCTATATTGTGGACCAGAAGAGTCCATTTACTGCCCAGCACTCCACTCTGGTAGGAAGATTGGGACACTACCTTGCCAACCGTTATGGCCTGCTTGAAGATCAGTGCGACAAGATCGAAATCGCTGGCTTTCTCCACGATATTGGTAAATTACGTATGCGGGCTATGCACTTGACGTGAGTAACCCCTATATGTAGTGTTTTGAGGAGTGAGCACCAAACAAACACCAATAGCTGGAATTGACTACCCTCGTACACTCAATGAATTTGAAACATTTTTCTTGGA
>Ga0257127_1000619_pt1 | contig 30049 bp, 29 predicted proteins | sample SI060_135mmetaG_FD_190152 | JGI IMG/M metagenome (GOLD analysis project Ga0257127, IMG submission 190152) | Marine microbial communities from Saanich Inlet, British Columbia, Canada - SI060_135m | ecosystem: Environmental > Aquatic > Marine > Inlet | place: Canada: British Columbia | collected... | reverse complement strand
AAATTATGTAAAAAAAAGGCTTGTGGTATGAAAACCAAACTAAATAAAATTACAAAAAAAAAATGTAAAGTTTACTGTAATACCAAAGATTCATTTTGTAATAAATATAAAGACCAATCGATTCGTGGAACACCTAAGAATTGGGCATATAATAAATGTATGAGACAACCTAAAAGCCGTGTAAATGATTGTACACGTTTGCCACCAAAAGGCTGGAATATGTATCGATATTTTTGCGAGTGATTAATAAATTATATTCCATAAATTAAGTGGATTTTCAATTAGTATTTTTTTTGTTTCAGGGTCTTGTTTTGCCAAAATGTTAACCATTTTATTAAACAATTCCTTCAATGCCATTGTATCATCATGTGCTCGGTGGGTTCCCGGACTTATCATTAAATCATTACATAAATTTTTCAATGAATGGCTACGTCTCTTCGGAAAAACCAATTTACTCATATGAATAGTATCAAAATGCTTCCAAGTATGAATGACACTTTGTAATTTTTCACTATAGAACGCAAGTCGTTTTAAAAAGAATCGATCAAACCCATCGCCATTATGGGCGACAAACATAAGATTCGGCTCTCCTAGGAATTCTTCTAGAACTTTCATATGGTCTTTCAATGGAGCTTCTTGTTGTAGCATTTCATTGGTGATATTTGTTATTTTGGTAATAATTGGCGATATGGAAGTTTCTGGATTTACCAGATTACTAAGTGTTTCATTTGTATTACTTTTATTGAAACTATATTCAATAATTTTATCGTGAAATGGGTTCAATCCCGTAGTTTCAAAATCGTAGAAGACAAGTTTATAAGCCATTGTAGTAGTTGTTGTTGTATATAGTAATAATAATAATATTTTATAATTGAGTTTCTCAATTTTTTATAATTGAGATAAATGATTGAGATAAATCATTGAGATAAATGATTGAGATTATATTAAATATAAAAAATTTGAAAAAAAATGTTTTTAAAATGTATTAAATATATGACCATTAAAATAGACACAATGATGGAAGTTTTTTATGTTTTCAAGAGAAATAATGATAAAGAAGAGGTATCTTTTGATAAAATCATCAATCGTATTAAAAATCTTTCAGAAGGTTTAAATATTAATCCGTCGCTCATTGCTCAGAAGATTATTAAAGAAATTTACGATGGTATTAAAACCAGTGAAATGGATGAATTAGCGGCTCAATTATGTGCTTCATTAAGTACCGAACATCCTCATTATTTAGAACTGGCCTCTCGCATTGAACTTTCGAATTTACATAAAAATACATCGCCATCATTTTCTGAAACTATAGGAATTCTTTATAATAATAAAGATATTCACGATAAACATTGTCCATTGGTGTCTCCTGAAATATATGAAATAGTCAATAGAAATAAAACGAAACTTAATTCATATATTAATTATTCTCGTGATGGGTTTATTGATTATTTTGGTCTCAAAACACTTGAACGAGCATACTTAATGAAAGTGGGTGGAAAGATCATAGAACGACCCCAACACCTTTTCTTGCGAGTTTCTTTGGGAATTCATGCTAATGATATCAAAGAAGCCCTAAAAACCTATGATTATATGTCTGAGAAATACTTTATTCACGCCACACCAACCCTATTTAATGCTGGAACACTTCGTCCTCAATTATCTTCGTGTTTCTTACTTTGTATGAAACAAGATAGTATAGAGGGTATTTATTCCACCTTGAAAGATTGCGCCATGATTTCTAAATGGGCTGGTGGTATAGGTCTCAATATTCATAATGTTCGAGCAAGTCTGTCATTGATTCGTGGCACAAATGGTATTAGTAATGGACTCGTTCCTATGCTTCGCGTGTTTAACAATACGGCTCGGTATGTTGACCAATGTGTTCTTCCTAACACTATAATCTATAGCACTAAGGGACACATCCGTATGGAAGATGTTATTGTAGGTGAAACTGAAATATATAATATTACAGGTAATACAGAAATAGTAGAAAATGTATTAGAACACTCATATGATGGAAAGATTTTAGATATTGAAACTATACATAGTCTAGATAAATTATCCATAACTCCACAACATCCTATATATGTCCTTCAAGGACAACCGAAAGGGACTAATTATAGTATAATAAAAAATAGATTGGAAAAGTCATTAATAAAACCTGATTGGATTGAAGCTGAAAATATTACTGAAAATGATATGATTGCTTATTCTATTCCTAAATATGAAAAAGATATTACTAGTATATCGGAAGATGACTGTTATATGTATGGTGTCATACTTGGTGATGGCTGTTTAAACAATAGTAATACTAATGGATACTTATCGTTAGGTAGAGATACAAAACGGGGTATTTTAGAATTTGCTAAAAAATATTTCAATGAAAAGTATGTGCCATTTAGAGAAGAACTTAATGAAAATACCATAAGATTATACTGGTCGAAGAACGTGTCACTTCCATTTAAATATAGTGATATTTATAAAAATAAAGAAAAAATATGTGCTTCACGGTGGTTAAATTTGCCACTTAATAAATCCAAAATGATATTAAAAGGATTAATAGATACGGATGGATGTGTACATAAAGAATTAGTATTTGATAGTACATCATACAACTTAATTGAAACGGCAAGATTTATTTGTTTGAGAATGGGTATTCTTACAAGTGGTTATATAAGAGATAGAATAGGAGAAACACATATAACTAAATACAATAGTGAAATTACAAATAGAAAAATATCATATGTGCTTAGAATTCCTAAAACTAGAGAAATATGTTCCTTGATAGGAATTCCCGATGATGAAACAGGAACTTTTTTCAAGTTTTTTAAACACAATGACCTTTTATATACTAGAATTAAAAGTATTAACGAATCATCTTATAAAGGAACACTATATGACCTTCAATTATCCAAAGAACATAATTACTTATTACATCAAGGATTAGTACATAATGGCGGTGGGAAGAGAAATGGCTCCATAGCTATGTATCTTGAACCTTGGCATGCGGATGTATTTGCCTTTCTTGAAATGAGAAAGAATACCGGTAGCGAAGAAGAAAGAGCGAGAGACCTCTTTTATGCTTTATGGATTCCTGATTTGTTTATGGAACGTGTTCAAGCAAATGGTAAATGGACACTAATGTGTCCGGATGAATGTCCTGGATTGGCAGATTGTCATGGCGAAGAATTTAATAAACTTTACTGTAAATATGAGTCCGAAAATCGCGGAAAGAAAACTATCGAAGCGGTAGATTTATGGTATGCTATTATTGAATCACAAATTGAAACGGGAACCCCCTATATTCTTTATAAAGACGCATGTAATCGTAAATCAAATCAAAAGAATCTAGGAACAATTAAATCTTCGAATCTTTGTACCGAAATTGTCGAATATAGTTCTCCAACCGAATATGCTGTATGTAATCTGGCTTCTATTGGTTTGTCCAGATATGTAATTAAAGACGAACCATCTAAACCTCTTGAAAATATTAAAATTTATACGATTGATAATTGTAAATATTGTAATCAAACTAAGAATAAACTAAATGAACTAAAAATACCCTATGAAACTATAGAAGTAGCAAATGAAGAAAAATCGAAAGTATTAGATGAACTAAATACTGGTAGTCGCACATATCCACAAATATTCATTAATGATAAACCTATTGGAGGATTTAGTGACCTCATAGAATATTTAAGACCAACTATGAAGTTTGACTTTGATAAATTACATAAAATGACAAAAATAGTGACTAAAAATCTTAATAGAATTATTGATTTGAACTATTACCCCGTTCCAGAAACTGAAAGGTCAAATAGACTTCATAGACCTATTGGTATTGGTGTTCAGGGCTTGGCTGACGTGTTTGCTATGCTTCATTTGTCATTTGATAGTGAAGAAGCCCATGATTTGAATGAAAAAATATTCGAAACCATTTATTTGGGTGCCGTTGAATCATCAATAGAACTTTCCAAGAAACGGGAAAGTAAAATCGTGAAATACAAAGAACATCTTGAAAAGGGCGAACAGTTGGAAGCCGAAGAACTTAAAAGCCTATTTCACATTATTCCCGAAGAAATAAATAGAGACACATACCTAGGAAGTTATAGTTCATTTATTGGATCTCCTACTCATGAAGGGAAACTACAATTTGATTTATGGGAAACCGAACCTTCTATGAAGACCAAATGGGCAAAAGTAAAACGCGATTTAGCTAAATATGGTATACGTAATAGTCTATTGGTTGCTCCTATGCCTACCGCAAGCACATCACAAATTCTTGGTAATAACGAATGTTTTGAACCGTTTACAAGTAATATGTATATACGAAGAACACTTGCTGGAGAATTCATTGTTATTAATAGACACTTAATTCACGACCTTATTGAGTTGGAATTGTGGGATACACATATGAAAAATAAAATTATTATTGAAAATGGAAGTATTCAAAACATTCCAAATATTCCTGTACATATAAAGGAAATTTATAAAACAGTCTGGGAAGTGGGTAATAAAACACTAATTCAAATGGCAGTAGCACGTGGTAAATATATATGCCAATCACAATCACTCAATTTATTTATGGCCGAACCCGAATATAATAAAATGACCTCGATGCATTTTTACACTTGGAAACAAGGTCTCAAAACCGGTCAATATTACTTGCGAACGAAACCGGCTGCTAGTGCTCAACAATTCTCTATTGAACCGGAATGTGAAAGTTGTAGTGCTTAAGAAGAAAATAATAATCCACCCATTCCTGAAGCTATTCTAAACACATTATAATTAACCGCAAATATAAATAGTTCTTTATCTTTTATTGTTTCGACATTATTATTAGCAAACTTTGTTATTAATAATTTGTCTTTAATACGTGAAAAATTACACGTCCCACTGGGTTCCTCTTCAAATGGATTCAACGCAAATGAAAAGAAACCAACAGTATCTAATGGTGGTATATGATTTAAATACATATGTGGATACGTGCGCGTATAATTCATAATCGGATTATTATCGGGCATACGATTTTGTCCATTGAATTGTAAATATAAACTACCCACATGAGCATCATTTCCTGTTAATGAATTTGTAGTTTGGGCTGTGAAATAATTTGGACCTTGGCCTTTATTACTTCCTGCGGTTCCTGGGTTAGCAATACCCCATATTAAATATTTAACCGGATGTAAAAATGTTAGGTTATAATTTTTTTGATTTAATAAATACGATGACGAAGAGCCTTCACTAGTACGTAGTGATCCCGCATATTGTACTTGTTCTATTAGATATTCGTGAGTGCTTTGTTCAAACCTTCTTTTTTCTTCTCCATCAATAAATATGTAATCTCCATACAATAACATATTACTCAGTTTAAACGTATCACTATCTATATTAACAGTGTCACCTATTACATTATCTTTAGTGTCTACATTAAAAATAAGTTCTATGTCATGATTCGATAACGCATCAAGAGGCAAACTTTGACCTATATTGCGAGTAAACCAAAAATCAAAAATATAGGTAAATCTTTTTGTTACTAATGTATTTGAACCCACTACAATCGGTATATTACCTTTTAATCTTTCATGTGTATCGCCAATTTGATTACCGACTTGTCCGTCGAATTCATATAAAGCCGATTTCCCTCCATAGGTCGCATCTGATTCATTGTATTTATTTTCAGTTGTGGTTAATAATTCACTTTTAAGTTGTTTATATTGTGATTGGTATTCATCTATTGTTCTACCACCAATTTTAATACTAGCATTTTTTATTAAACTATTAATAAAATTATTAACAGTATATGAAGTAACACCATTATTTTTACATTGTAAATCTATTGTTAAATAAAGTCTATGAAGTAAATTACCTTTTCTGGGAATTATTGTTCGTACTTCTTTATTAAATCTATCATTATTGCTACCTATATTTTCATCTAATGGAATCTGTAAACTTTGGATGGCAAAATTAGTATGTCTTTTATATGCTTTTTTGAGGAAACTAAGTTGTGGATTGGAAGTAAGGAAATAATCTTGATTCCCGATTGCTGCCAATTGTAAAATACCACCGTTAGACATTTAAATATGAAAAATATTATTTATTTAAATAATTCAATTCATTAAACATATAAATCATGAATATTGAATCATTGCAGAAAGCCGGTTCATTCCATCACGAAATTAAAGAAAAGGTAATAAAACAAGTACAGTATACGAATGACCTCCAAAGCCTTTGTAATTTTATAGAAAATGAAATTAAATGTTATAGTAGCGACGCTGAAACTAATCACGGAATAGCATTTCCAGTTGGATTAAATAAAAATGAAGTAGTTGCTCATTATAATCCATTGAAAACTGAACCGAATATTATTTTTGATTTAGATGTCGATATATTAAAAATAGATTATGGGATCCATATTAATGGCAATATTGTGGATGAGGCATTTAGTGTTACAAACAATCCAAAACTATTCCCACTAATTAATTCCTCGAAAGATGCGCTTAGAAATATGATAAAGGAACTTAGACCTGATACGCGTATTTCTTCATTGGGTAAAATGTGTGAAGAAATCGTTAAGAGTTATGAGATCGAAGTTCGTCCGGGATTATTTGTGCCGGTTAAACCCATTAATAATGTTACTGGACATACAATTGATCCTTGGAATATTCACGGTAAGAAACTGGTGTATAATATAAATAATAATTCTACAAACATAGTGGAAGAAAATGAAACATACGCACTTGAGGTATATACTAGTGATGGAACGGGAACCAGTATGATGGACACAACGCATATAAGTCATTATTCATTAATCAATACTAATAATAAAGAAACGTTAAATAGTGAATCGTTGGCATTTCTAGAATATTTGGATACGGGTTTCCATGGATTGCCGTTTTCACCGAGACAAATCCATTACACTAATCATTACACTAATCATTACACTAATCATTACACTAATCATTTAGAATTAATCGAGAATTTATATAATAACAATAATATAAAAAAATATCCAGTATTAGTTGAGCCACTTAGTAGTTCCCACGTTGCTCAATTTGAAAAAACGATTTATGTGGGAGAATCACAATCAATAGTTATATAATTTTTATAAGGAAATCATTTTTAATCTTACTATTTAAAAATGTAAACGTTGCTCTAGTGTATTGAGTAATTATATTTTTATTTTGTAGTTCCATTATTAAACAATATAGTAATAATAGTACTAACGTAAATATTATAGAACTGTTTGAATAATCCGGTTCAAGAAAATATATTGGGACTATATCTACTATTAACATTAGCATGAAATATAACACAAATAACAATTTATTTATATGGGTCCTATTTCGTATCAATAATATAAATTCATAAATAGCCTTTAGTGTTATAGCATAAGCAACCACCAAATAAATTAGATAGGGTGAATAACAAAGCACATTTAATTTAAATAATATAAACCATACCGCCATCCAATATGAGAAAAAATTATAAATTTTTAGGTTCATTGTAAATTAATACTTTATTATTTTATTTTTCTCTTAAAATAGTAATGTTAGATATAGTATTAGCTCCACTTGAACCTATTCTTAGTCCAGTATTAGCATTAGTAAATGGGTTCATTCAACTCGGTTATTTTCTCTTAGAAATACTTAAATTATTACCGAGGGCTTTTGAACTTTTTAACTACGTAATTAATCCAATGAAAATTATAAAGGATATTATATACGCCGTTACAACTGGTCTAATGATGCTTATTGAAGGGCTATTTGATTCCGTATTGGGAGATATTCGCAAATCCATGGGCGGTTCTTATGATCCTGGATCTAATGATGGTGACTACGTAGGTGAAAATGCTGTGTGTTTATCAAAGACATTTATGGGGACTTTATTAATGGTATTATGTCCGCCATTATATATAATCTTAAATATGGGTATAATAAATGGGTTCTTCCCTACATTATTGTGTTGTATATTAACGTATTTCTATTATGTTCCTGGTTTAATATATGCTTCACTTTATTCCTTTTGTCCAGTATAAAATAAAATAAAATAAAATGTGATTAAATAATAAATGGGATGGATGGACTTAGTAAGTTTTATTTTAGACTTGGGAGAAATAGCAAAGAATTTTATTAAATGGATAAAAAAAGTACTCGGATTTGTTCCTAGGGTATTCGAAATTTTTAACTACGTAATTAATCCAATGAAAGTCATAAAGGATATTATATATGGACTTACAACTGGTCTAATGATGCTTATTGAAGGGCTATTTGATTCAGTATTAGGAGATGTTCGCAAATCCATGGGCGGTTCTTATGATCCTGGATCTAATGATGGTGACTACGTAGGTGAAAATGCTGTTTGTTTATCAAAGACATTTATGGGGACTTTATTAATGGTATTATGTCCGCCATTATATATAATCTTAAATATGGGTATAATAAATGGGTTCTTCCCTACATTATTGTGTTGTATATTAACGTATTTCTATTATGTTCCAGGATTAATATATGCTTCACTTTATTCCTTTTGTCCAGTATAAAATAAAATAAAATAAAATGTAATTAAATATTAAATGATCACATATGGTGAAAAATGTAATAACGACAGTGAGTGTCCATCAAATATTTGTCAACATACGGGTGGATTCAATGAACGTAAATGTGTAATACAGCAACCAAAATATGGAACAACGTGTAATTATAATAATGAATGTAAATCAAATAGATGTGTTAATGTAAATGACATAAACGGTAAATTTGTAGGTAAAAAGTGTGTTGTTATAGAAAATTTGAAAATTCCAGATACTCGTGATATTGATTTAACGCCGGATCCTAAATATGTGCCTTATTCGGATGACCCAGAATATAAAGAAGAAATGAAAGGTATTCTCCTAACCGATACCCAAAAAAAATTAGCATTTGGTAAAAAAGGTCCTATTGTAGATGTCATTGTATTAGCGCTGGAATTTGTATTATTTTTATGGAAAGATGTGTTTTTGGCTATATTAAAATCTATATTTCGATTGTTTTTAGTAATGTGGTCTATATTCCCATTTGGATTTTTTAAAATGAGTACTTGGATGGGGTTTTCCAAAAAATACAAGGATTCTGGTGGAAAGTGTAAAATAAATTCCATCACATTATCAAAAAAATTTCAAACAATTTTAATTGCCGTATTATTTCCTCCACTTGGTGTTTTCTTTGACCGTGGTATTTCTGGATTAGGTCACGTATTTATAACAATGGTATTAACAACAATGATGTATATACCTGGATTGACATATGCTATAAATATTATCAACGAAACCGTATGTCCCAATTCAATTGTAGTTTATGAACAGGAAGGATTCAAAGGACCTAGACATGTAATGATGTATGGTGATTATAGTATGAGAAATAGCGAAAAACTTCAGTCTATGCGCAAATGTGCTAAAAAGGGTTGGGGTGGTGTTGAGAATTTTGCTAATATTCAATCCATAAAAATAGGTAAAAATGTGAATGTGGAATTTTATGAAGACGAAAACTTTTCGGATAAAATAACCACGGTCATTAAGGATGAAACTAAATTAATTGAAAAATTTTACATGTCGGGTGATCCACATAAATACGTCCATAAAAATTGTCAATTACGTTTAGGTGAAAAGAAAGATATTCCAAAAATAGGAGCATTAAGCATAATTCTTAAAGAACCCAAGAAAATAGAACCCGAAACGATTAATCCAAATAGTGTATATTTCTATTTGCTTAATAATTATCGTGGTAAATACCTTGAATTAAGAGAAGGAGATTATAATTCGGTTGAATTAACTAAAATATTTGACAAACGGATTTCATCCATAAGAATAGGTTCTAATATGATGGTAAAATTATTTGAAGATGATAATTATAATCGGGAATTATTTGTAGATTTTAGTTTTGGTGGACAAAGGGGGACGCCAACATATTTTAATACAAATGGTGGTGAAAAAATATATATGGGGAACCGAAAATATGATGGTTCGCAAAAACCAGGAGAAATAAAAGTGATTAAAGATGCTGGATTATATGATAACACACGCTCTATAATGGTACGGCCTATACACGATTCTAAATCTCCAGAAAAGGTATTTGAAGAAGCTGAACCAGCAGGACAACTAAAAAAAATGGGACAATTCTTTAAAGAAGATGTATATGAAAGTGGTATGAGAGATACTGTTTATAATGATGGTTTGCGAAAAGTAGGTGAAAAGGAATCATATGATAAAATAGGAGATGGAGCTACAGATTTAGCTGTGGATGCGGGAGTAGGTATATACAATAAACAAAGTAAAAAATAAATTTCTACATTTAATATAAATGGGTTATAATGCTTATAGCACTTACGATACTGTAATGCACGGTGGTTTTGTTGCTGACGATTTATGTATTCCTGAAAAATTCTTCTTAACATTAGTAACAATATTTTTCCCACCATTGGGAGTAACCTATAGACAATTCCGCGCGGGATTCCCGAATCCAATTGAAATATTTATATCACTTATACTAACCGCTATGTTTTACTTCCCTGGATTAATTTATTCATTGAATAAAATAAATTGTGGTCAAGAATTACCAGATACAACCCACTATTCTAATGATAGTGGCAATAATGCCCAAGAAGATGTTGACAATAATTAAAATGTTGTTCGTTGAGGCTAGTATAAATTAATTTTTTATATTTATTTTTTATGGGTATTCCAGATAATTTTTTAATTGAGGATATACGTGAACAAAAAGATTTTCATATGGAGACATTTAGTGGATATAAAAAACTAGACGTGTTTAAGGCCTTGTTCAAATCTATTGAAACATATAAAATAGAAGAAACATGTATATGGACTATCGAACTATTATTAAGCTGTCAAACCAGTATGCTATACGAAAAATTCCTTTTATATTCTAGTAAATACATTAATATATTAAATCCGAATTTACCCAACCTCTTATGTAATCGATATACGTATTATAAAAATTTAAATATATCAAATAAAGAAGCCATTAACAATCAAACAATACGTAATCATTTAATCGAAATAGCCCTCGCATTATCATTTTCTAACAAGACTAAGGCTACGTTATTACCGAAACTGTGTAATAATGATTTTAAAAACGAATTCTTTATCAAAAAATTAAAGGCACGTGACCAATCTATAATATCTAAATATTCACAAAAAAACGATCCAGTTGTGGTAAATATTATTTTAAATGAACTGTGGGATCGTGTCCGTACTAAGAATATCAAAGAAGCATTGTATTTTCTTAATTGGCTTATTACTTACGACAAAAACAAAAAGTTCGTTTGTGCTTCCAGAGAAGTTGAAGGTATATCGAAGAAATATTATACGGATTTCAATATGTATATCTGGTATATCTTTCTTAATGAATCATATAGTAATAGTAAAATACAATCACTAGTAAGTAATCTTTTTGAATTGTCTTTGTATCAATATACAAAATCAAAATCTATTATGATGATTATACATGCTATTAAATTATTATGTTCCAATGAACTATTAGATATTAACCAACCTACTATTGTTAACCGACATAGTACAATTCAAGTCATTTCAAAAGTAAATTTAATTATTTTATCCAAGAAAAAATTCACTTGGAAACGGAAAAGACAAACTATAAAATTTGAAACACCTACAAAAAAAGTGTCTCAATTAGAAGAAGACTCCATATCAGAAAAAGAAAAAATCGTAATGAGTCTTGACTCAATGTTTAATTTATAATTAAAATCTAATATTTTATTAATGGATAATGTAAGAACATTTGTAAATACTAATATTTTTTATATAATTATAAGTATAACTATAGTATTAATTCTTATATGTTGGCAGTATCTTTCATTTAATAATCGCACCCAATCCACTATTAATGGATTTGAAAAAGAATTTATTAAATATAACAAACGCGCTGCTTATGATTTTTGTGGTACAAAGTCCAATAAAACATTAAGTGAATTTTACTTTTCTAGTGCTCATTTACCCTATTTAACGGGATACCAGAAATTGGACTATACTTCTGAAGCAATGTTCAATAAAGTCATTAAATATGGAGCACGGTTCATCTATTTACAAGTCTTCAATAAAGAAGCTAAATATGATACCGAACCTGTATTATCAACGGGTAATAGTTATGGGACATTATTAACATCGCAAAATAGTATAAGTCCAACTAGTATTTTCAAACTTATTGGGGAATATGCTTTTAGTGAAAAATTCATCGATAACTATACAGACCCATTTATTGTATTTTTGGATTTACGTGTATCCAATAATTATAATACATTAGATAAACTTTATGAAATAATTAAATCAACGTGTGGTCATTTACTGTATGAAAAGTTTAATACTAATGTTAGTAGAACCACGATGTGTAAATTAATGGGAAAATTGCTTATTTTTACCACAAGCAATAATGACAAATCTAAATTGAAATCGATAACACATATGGATACATCAAGTAGTTATTTGAATTTACTTGGACACCATGAATTACCTACCAAAGAATTAATAGCTAATCCAAAGGATAGACCATTGGTGTCAATAACTAGCACTAAAATAAGATTCATCAAGAATTTAATACAAGTAGAAGATGAAACCGATTTCATTAAATTAGGTCTCAATAAATCATTCGTTGTAAAAATAAATGGTTCCAAGAAAAACGATTCCGAAGATAACTATTATGATATCGACCAAGTAACACATAAACAACTTATACTAAATAGTAGTATAGAATTCATAGAGGAGTTCTCGGGTAATAAGACGCAATTGAAATTCTTTAACAAGTCCTATAAATTACTTAATTTACCAAAAGAAAACAAAACTGGATTAACTATTGTAATCCCCGAGCATGATTTCTTTAAAATAAATTACAATCCCTATGATGCTTTTAATTTGGGTTGCCAATTTATATGTATGAATTTCCAAGAAATAGACCAAAATCTAAAAACATATATGAAAAAATTCAAAAAGTTTTCAGTATTAATGAAGCCGAAACATCTAATAAATTATAATCCACCCAAATATGTTCCCAATATTAATTCACAATTCCAACCCGTCCCAGATATGGATATACCCGTACTATTTCAATTTCGCTATAATCATAATAATATTCGATTAAAACCCTTACTTCATGATAATTTAAGAATGATTGAAAAAAACAATGTTCCTACTATTAGTCCTAACTACACCATAAATAATTCTTATTTTGAAATAGAGGAAGGGTTAGATGGTAAAGCGGGAACCATTAGCATTAAACTAGGTAATAAATATCTAAGTTCCAATGAGGGTTGTTGTTGGTTGAGTTTCCAAGAATATCCCACGAATAAAGATGTTGCTTCATTTTACCCCGTTAAGTCCCTCGTTTCTGGTAAAAATGCCATAAGTATATGTCAAATCAAAAATAACATTAAATATTATTTAAAACACCGATTAGGATTCAATTACAAAACCCAATTATATACTAAGTTGACAAATTCTTATAAATTGATAACTCAATTAAGCAATAGTGAGACCATAATAAAAGTTTATGAACCTCTATCAGAGAATAATCACAAATGTTATGGACACATATTAATGGAAGAGAATAAAGACCCAAAAACCGTATATACTCCCATTGTTATGGGAGCCACGGCTCATCCAGTTGATTTTGTTTTAATATATAAAACAAATAATTCACAATATATATGGAAAATGGTTGCTAAAGAAGGATATATTGCTCTGGGAAATATTTTCACGACCTCTTCGATGAAACCTAAAAAGACTAATTATTATACAATAGCCTTTGAATATTTAAATCAAGTAGATATAGGGTCCGTGGCCTATAAAAGTCCGCAAGATGTGAATATAACGCCAATGAGTTTGTGGTATAGTAACAATAAAAGTTATTTTATTGCCTACAATAGCACTGATGAAGACAAACGACCATCCGAATTCAATTATCCTATATATAATGTTAATACAACACCCAAAACGTATAACGAACGTATATATTTACATAAACCAAAGGCAAATGAAATAGATAGTGCTACTTTTGTAGTAGAAGATGAACCAAGTAGTGTTCCAGTATCATTACCAATTAAATACTCAACTATTATCTCATCGTTAGAAAAGTATCAAATAATCAATATTGAAACTACACATTCTATTAATATACAAAATTCTTATTGGACGGATTTAAAAGAAGCCAATCTGGATATGGTAAGCCAAACAACTACAGACGATTATTCCAATTCATGGATATATTATAGTGTTGATAATACTATACGATTCAAAAATAATCCTAAATATGGATTAACTATAAAGGATGAAAATATAGTATTAGATAAAATTAGTGATGAAAACAAGGAAACACAAACATTCATGTACACTAGCAATAATTTACTGACTAATAATAAGCAATGTCTATATGAAGAAAACACTACACTGAAAATGGGACCAATAGATTCGGTTCAAAATAATACATGGATAATACCACAAATTCCATTAAATGATTGTGTTAATGTTAATAATCCGGTTTACATAATAAAAAAAATACAACGTAGTAATAATATTTCATTCAGTGCTAAACAGGATTTTACAGAAATGAATAACATTTTAAAGGAATACATAGATGAAGATTATTTTCACGTGTATATTGAAGGGAAAGTAACGAAACTCGAAGAAGATGATTGTGTTGTCGAATTAAAAGGAAATCTAGGCTTTGAAAAGGTGCCATACAATAAAGTTGTGCCATATAAGAAACCGAATACTAACATTTTAAAAAAAGGTACAAAGGTATTATGTAAAAATGGTGGGTTTACAATAGGCGGTTACGAAGAACCGAATGTTAGATATCAAGCAACAATAGTAAAAATACTGAATGAAGAACAAGTTATTGTATTGATGAATATTAATACAATAGAAGCCAATCTAAACAAGTCTTCATATGGACGACCCCGTGAAATAACAGAAACCATAGTTAATATAAATGATTTAATATTACTAAGAAATTCTATATCTTGTGAGTAAATAATATTTTTATAATATAATGGGAAATGTACAAGGATATGGCGCTTTTAGGCCGTCAAATAATACTAAAGAAAAATCGAATGAAGATAAAAAAAAGGAACAAACTGAATTAGAAAAAGCATTAGAATCCAAAAACCTCGAACTCTATACAATTCTGGATATTTATAAATATCATATAAATGTCGCTATACTTGAACAATCATTTAAACTCAAAAACGAGACACTCATTGAAAATATCACCGACACCCTTAAAAATCAAGACGAAAAAATAAAAAAAAACGACGAAAAATATAGTTCCGAAATGCGAAACTATAAACATATATCCAATGTATTACATGAACGAAAGAATATTAACTTAATTCTTTTTTATATAACCGTATTAGTTGTATTAGGATTGATAGGAACAACACTATGGGCTATTTTAACTAAATAATTTTATCAATCCAAATCATTTTCTTCTTCTTCTTCTTCTTCTTCTTCGATTTCATTATCGGACACGAATGAATTATCATTTTTGTCTTCAATTGGCAAGAAACCAATACCCTTAAATCGAATACTGTTTCTATCACTTTGTCCATATTTCTTAATCATATTTGTTTTGAGATCTTTTCTACTTGGATGCTTACCACCATTACCAAATGAAATATTAAACCAATCTATAAATGCTTTGAAAGCTACATCAAGGTGAATTAGGTCTCCGGGTTTTTCTTCTATACATTCATTGAAGAATTGTGAGAAACAATCCGAATCATTTTGATAGTTTTGTGTTTCAAGTTTAATGGCTGGTGGTTCATATAGACCTTCTTTCTTATAATGTTTATAATATTGTAGCAACATATACATGAAGGGTTCCATCCAATAATCAAACTTTTCAGACAAATTATGGTCAATGGGAAATTGATTGGGATCGTTAGGGTCGGGATTGTCTCTAAATTTCGAAGTGAATCGCACTACACGAACACGACGCCATACACCATCATCATTTCCATTACCCATATCTGGTAAGTCATTACACGCCAATACAATTTTAAATTGCGGTTTAAATTCAATCGCATCGACATACAACCCACGGGCTTTGATTTTATCACCACCTGTTAATTCTTTCATAAGACCCACATTAATTTTATCTCCTGTATCCGGTTCTTGGAAATAACAGAATCGTTTTCCCTTGGTTTGTACTAATACTGGGTTACACTGTTCTGAACGACCTCGTTTTTGTGTAATCAATGAAGTCGGTAATACACAGGTATAATCTCCAAAGGCCTTACAAAACAATTCGATCGCTTTCGATTTACCGTTACCACCACTCCCTGTCCATATTGGGAATTTTTCTTCTGAAATTTTACCGTCAAGAAAACTAGACATAAGGGTTAATACATATTCGCGAGTGGCATCAACCGGAATAATTTGACTCATAAAGAGTTTAATTTGTTTAATAACTTCATCCTCTTCATTGAATTCTTCATAATTGATTCCAGTGCTAAATGACAAGAAATCATCGGGAATACCTTCTCGAAACAAATCGTTTTTCAAATCATAGACACCATTGTCAAATCCGATGAGATACATATTTGTGTCTAGTTTTTCTTCTATTTCCTCATTGTAAAACATTTCAATACATTCATCCATAAGGGATTTCTTGAAACTATTTATTTTAAGTTTGCTAACAACTTTCTGTGTCATTTCAAATTTAGATAATTCAATTTGCTTCATTGGATCATCGTCTGATAAGGTTTGAATATTGTTTGATAGTTTATTACTATACCTAAGATATTCATTCAGTAATTGATTTGAAATTTTCTGTTTCAATGGAATTCCATCTCTAATCCTAAACCATCTATGGTTCTTATATTGATACCAATTTTTACTAACTCCATAAATGAATTCGTCTTTAAACATTTCATACATAACTCTCGATATATCATTATGGGAACCATTCAATGACCTATAAATAAGCATATTAAGGTCATGCGCAGTAATTTCCGTATACTTAGAGAAATTGTCGTTTTTACACCACATATATAACGTTCCTAATCCAAGACCAGAAGTATCCATATTTTCCCATTCTTCTTCACATTCACCATCTTGGTATTTAAGCGACTTCTTTGAAAAACTAACCCAAGCATCAAGAAGTCTATAATCAATATTATGAAGACACCATCCTAATTGGATCCATTTATCATAGGTTTCGGCGCGACATGGATTTAAAATATCGACAAGTGTTTTAATTTTATTTAATTCCTTTATTTCTTGTTCGGGTGTGAATTCACTATTCAAATTATTTTTCACTTTACTTTTAGCTTGTTTACGTTTCCTTGATTTGTTTTTATTTTTTGAACGTACCATTTTGTAATCGTTACCCATAGTTTCGTAATCCTTATCTATAGATTCATAAGCATCATCAATAATTTCACTAATTTGGGTTTGTTCTATATTTCTAAGACTAAGTTTGCTAAGAATTTCTTTTTTTTTATAATTTCCTTTAATATCGAGTTCATCGAGGTCTTCATTTGTAGAGTAGTTATAAATATGTGTAACTAAATAAGGTTCGTTATTTGATTTCATAGACCCATACATTTGCCAATTATTTCTTTCAATCACACACAAATCAATAATGTCTTCAAGACTGTTTGTAGGTTTGATTGTATCCATAAGTGCCTTAGTTTCTGGGTCATTAATAACACGATAACGCAATACATATTGCATACGTGGAACCGTAATAATATCTGGAATCATGACGTGAATTCCATCTTTAACAAGTTTCTTTTCTTCGTCTGGTTTCGTGGTTTTCTTTTCCATAACGAAGATTTCTACATTTTCACATTCCGTAATTTTTTCTACATGTTTCATGTAGATCTTAAGAAATGATTCAATAAATTGTGTATCGTATACACGCTCTTTTTTTGATAATGGAAATCTGAAATCTAAATCAATCAATATTGGACTAAAATCTAAGTGTTTCTCGGTTAAATACGCATTATTTCCATATCTAAATACACTTTCATAATAGACATTCAAAAATGAATCATAATCTTCTTTAGGGATACAATAAGACCCTGCGAAATTTTCAGGTAAATTTGGTAGGGCTGTATGTGTATATTGTTCATTATCCTTTCGTTTATGATTTTTCAAGAATTGGTTCAATTGGGATTTTGAAAGATTCGCCATTTTATCAATTAACTAGAAAATATTTTAAGTGATTTATAAATAACTCAATATAAAATAGATAAATCAAATTTTTTAAAGGAGTAATAATTATTTTTATTACTATGTTTTATAATACTCTATACCATAGAATATAAAAATTGAAAATATTATTTAAACTATAAATATTAAATATAATAATCAATATGGCTCAACTTGCTACCAAACGTATTATGATGGACATTAAAAACTTTAATAATTCCGGTCTAAATGACCAAGGAATTTTCATTAAATATAGTGATGACAATATTTATCAAATGAATGCCTTGATATTTGGACCTAAAGATACACCTTATGCTAACGGTAATTATTTATTTGGTATACAATTTCCTAAGAATTATCCAATGAAACCACCAATTGTTAGATTCGAAACATATGGAAAAAATATTAGATTCAACCCGAATTTATATGTAAATGGTAAAGTATGTTTATCTATATTAGGAACATGGGCGGGTCCTGGATGGACGAGTTGTTGTACGCTAAGCACTATATTATTGTCTATTCAAACATTACTTCATGAATATCCAATTCAAAATGAACCTGGGTGGGAAAAATGTACGGATGTTAAGGCAGATAGGTATAATATAATTGTAGAATATGGAAATGTGTGTGTATCGGTCATTGACCTTATAGAAAAACCAGCCCGTAGTTATATGTTTTTCAAAGACATTATGATTAATAATCTCATAAAAAATAAGGAGTATTTTATCCAGTATTTCGAAAAAAATAAAAATAAAGAGGGTATAGTATTTCAATCGTCTATACATACACGGGAATTCAAACCAGAATATGAATATTATTATAGTAAACTTGTAAATCTATTATCAAATCATAATAAACAAATAGAGCCTATAGAAACAAAAGAATATAAGGTAGAAATAAATGTCGTCGTAGCACAACCCAAAAAGAATACTCGGAAAGTACCAAAGGAATTAGCGAAGACATTTGAAGAAGGTGAAATTAAAGAAGGATTAGATGGGAATCAATATATAGTAAAAACAACAATTAAAGGAAATAAACGATGGAATAAATGTAAATAAATGTAAATAAAAATAATAAAATAAAAATTGATATAAAAATTTAAATTTATTTTTATATTATTAATACAATACAATCATGAATTTTTGTGATACTTGTGATAACATGCTTTATGTTCATGTAAATACAGACGACAATGAATTGACCTACAATTGTAAAACATGTGGCAAAGAATACAACGCTTCTATTAACAAAACCAATTGTGTTTATGAAGAAAATTATAATATAGACGTTATTAGGAAAGAAACGCTTCTTAACGAGTACACTTTTAATGATCCCACATTACCTAAGGCTATAGGAATTAAATGTCCAAATAAGGAATGTCCCTCTAAAAAACCTAATATCATTTATATTAATTATGACAATAAAAACATGAAATATATTTATGTTTGTTTAGATTGTAAAAAGGAAAAAGTAGAACCTTATATTTGGTAAATATTTAATAAAAATAAAAATTGAAATTTAAAGTTTTTTTCTGTATTTAACATAATAATCAATATGACGACCCAATTAGATTTCAGTGTTGAAGAGTTCTTTGATAATACCGAAATTCTAGATAACTATGACGAAATCAAAAAAAATAATATTTATGAACCCTATTTATTTCATCACGAAAGAGCTGCTATTATAGGTGTACGTGCTGAACAACTTACACACGGCGCTCAATTACGAATTCCTATTCCTAAAGATACTGATGATGTTCGGATTTTCGCTGAACGTGAACTAGACGCCCGTAAAACACCATTTATTTTAAAAAGAATAGATGGAAAACATACCGACTATTGGAAATTAGAGGACCTTAGTTAAATTTATTTAAAATAAATTTTATTTTATTTATTTTATTTTTTTATTGTTTCCAGCGATTACCACACGTCAAGCATGTAATAAATGTTGTCATAGCTTCATCCGCACTTCGTGTTTGTAGTTCATAATAAGTACATTCACGGGATTTACACCGACCACACTTAAATTGGTCTGTCATAGCTTCTTGCTTTTCTTCGTATAGGTACTTATCACGTTTATATTTAGTGTCCATAAGTTCCTTCCAATGCTTCGGAAATATTTCCTGTGACGACATAAACGGCATAGCCTCTATATTTTTAATTAATTTTGGGAGATCTTTATTCGATTTGTTAATAATATTGCTATACATTGATCTGGATTTATTGATATACATTTTTTTGAATATTTCATTTTCCCAATTAACAATAATATTTCGTTTTTGTCCTAATTCAATTGTATATTTGAATGTTGATTTTTCTAATACAGTTGCCATTTCTTCGCTCAATACAGTTTTGAAAATATCTAGCATTTGGGTGCGTGTAGTATTAATTTCTTCATCAATCGTATTGATGGGTTCTATATCATCAACGTCTTTCTCAATCGGTTCATCTATATTATCTTCTATATTATCTTCTATATCATCTTTTTCGGGTTCGATTTCATAATCAACAAAATTCTCTTCTTCAAGGTTGTCATCTGAATTGGAATCATTATCATCATCTAGATAATTTGGACCATCTTCGTCTTCGTCTTCGTCTTCGTCTTCGTCTTCGTCTTCGTCTTCTTCATCTGCGTCCGAATCTCCCGTAATAGGATTCGAAAACATATTTTTGTAAATTTTCTCATATTCATCACAGTCTATATCAAACATTTTTTTGGCGTCATTTACTTTCACAATCAATATATCACCATAGGTCAATTCCAACATGATTTTGTTCTTAGGTGGTAATTCATGATTATTTTCGTGATAACCTTCAATATATCCATATGCTACTAGCGTATCCCCATTTTTTATATCCCATTTTCCGACCATAGTACATTGGGAACTTTCATAATGAGTAAGATATTTTTCCATAAATTTATTCGTTATAACCTTATCATATGGTTTTTTATAATTCGGTAATTTAACATTTTTAATGTTACCATTTGTTAGCAAAATCACACTGGAAACCATGATTATTTTATGTAGTTATTTATTTACAATAAATAATGTCTTTAATCAATTTTAATTAAAATATTATTTAAAATCTTAATTTTAAATATATATAAATCATGGACTTCAACGAAGGATATATTTATTTTGGAACAAAGAAAGCTAATCATATATTTGATAAATCCAACACGCCGGAATTATTAAATAAAATTATGTGTTTTTATAAAGATAAAGATTATTCCAATTCAGTAAAAAATCAGTATATATATTTAGATAAAATACACGATAAAGTAAATTTAAAAAAAAAAGTTATTTATTCAAATATTACAGAAAAAACCTGTGTCATATATCATAAAATTACCAAAGAGCCTTTGTTTCCATGTACAATCAACTATTCCTATAAATTACAAGAAAATCTCAATTACTTTAAAATACATGATAAAATTTCCCTGAATATAAATCAACATAACCATATTTATATAAAATTTATTAAAGACTCCTATTACGATGAAGTAAAACCTATATTAGAAAAAACAATTAACGAAATTAAAGTATTACAAAACACATAAGCGGTATTTAGTATATACACCGTGTGTTTCACTATGGGTGGTAATTTTACATACATTTCCTACTCGCATACCGTGATATTTGGCTACAGGGTCGTTCTTTTTAATTAATGGGAGTTGGTCTTCCGTTTCGAGATTATATTTACTCATTAAGTCTTCTTTTTCTTCAGTAGAAATGATTTCGTGTTTAGGAACCAATGTATGTTCAGTTACATTATAGAGAAGTTTATTGATATCAAACATTTGGACATAAATATTATTTTTCTTTAGTATAGATTCAAAGAAATTTTCAATTGTTTCTTCGGTTTTCATGGTGTCTCTAACAATAAGAATTATGGTTGACTTTTCTTTTATAGAATTTTCTTCTATCATATCTTCTATTAATTTCATAACATCTTTAGAACGTAATTTAGGTTGAAGCACATATTTAATGGTGAAATTACTTTTAGGAAATACCATATCTATAGGATTCATTTCAAATGTAATTTTAGGGTTAGCTTTATACATAATATCTAATTCCTCTTGAGAAAAATTAGAGTATTCTTCAACTTCTATATTTCTATGGGTTAGCATTTCCAAAATAATTTTGCGAGACACGTACAATTTCTTAGAAAGACTCATTATTGATTGTAATAATATAATAAATAAAAAAAATTTAAATCAATTTTTTTATAATATATACATTTGTTTCTATTCATTACGCACAACATTTTTTATTGACACCGCATTGTTTCATATCTAGTTCTTGAAGCATTGTGGTTAATGTTGTAGGTAAATCTTTGAAATTAAAATTATTGAGAGTTTTAATCAATGAATTTTTAATTAATAGTGAGTCGTATAGAACGAGTCCACCATTATCGAATTGTGGATAGGCTGTTTCTAATATATCTTTTAGATCTTTTAGATAGTATTCTTTCACTGAAAACGGTATGTCGCGTTTTTCGGATACGACTAATTCGGTTGTATATATGGTATTTTTAGGTATAGTGTAGTATGTATAAAGTAAATAGTCATAATCTTCAACAAATTTATTTATACTTCCTTCGATTGTAGTTTTTATTGTAACTCCACCAGCGATTTCGTCTTCGATTATTTGTTCAGTTAAATCCGCTGCCATTGGTCTAAATAGAATACAGCCATTGGCATCTTTATTATTCATATTAACCATATTTAGAAATCCACCTGTGCTATTTATATCATTTTTCACTTTATCTAATAGGTGTTTTACCATCTTTTTTATCTTGGTATTCCGATTGTCGTGTTTAGATGTAATTTGTTTTTGTAGATTATCAAATAGTATTTTTTTATAATTATCTGGACTTTGTACGATAAAAGGTTCTTTATAAAACAGTAAAAATAAAAATAAAAATAGTACTAAAATAATATTCATAATCATATATTATTACTTGGGAGTTTATTTTTCCAAGAACTAATACTTCCAATATCGATATCTTTGGGATCAAAATCATCGGTATCATTATTAAGGTCTTTTTTACATTCGGGGTCTAATGTTTGTTTAATATGACTTTTAAGTATATTTTCATTTGTTGGTTTATCGAAATTATATTTGTTGTAAAAAATACTATCACGTCCTTTAGAGTGTAGGTGTATTCTATACATAATGAAACCGATTGAGATTGCCAATAATATTAAATAAATTATGACAGCAAATAGTTTAGGTAGTAATCCCATCAAATAAAGTAATGGTACTACAAATAATACCAATACCATAAACAACAAGTATTTTAAGGATTGTGTTTCAAAAACCATACGAGTATAATTACCTAAATTAATTTTGTATTCGCGGTCTTTTACTTTCAATTCTTCTATGAGTAATTTTATATCGGTTTCATTATTATTTATGATGTGTTTTTTCTTATTATAATTAGACATTGAATGTTTATTTACGTTATAATTATCCCTTAATAATTGGGTGTTAATATCATACATACCTAACAAATACGTATAAATAATATTTCTTTTAGTGGCGTCGTCATTAATTTGTGTTACATTGCCTAATTCTTCACTTAGGTTATTTGGGGTTTCTAAAAGCATATCTGAGGTTCTACTATATTCAGTAATTCTATTAATCAATTCATCTATCGCGTGTTTATTGTAAATAGGTGCTCCTGTAGTGGTAGTTGGTGGAAGTGTCGTCGTATTTAAAAGCCATGGGCATTTAGTTATATCTTGACACGATTTACATCTATTTTCACAATAACTTCCACAAAGATTATTCGTTTCTTCATTACAAATATTTATACAATCTTCCACTGACATACCTTTATATGAAAATCGACAAGTCATTTATTAATATAAAAACAGATAATTTATTTGAAAATAAGTATAGATGATTGTATAATTACAAATAAAGCAACAAAAATTATATATATCACATAGTAGAGTTCTATATTCTTATTTCGTTGGTCCGTAATAAGTATTAATGTATTCTTTTCGAGATTCAATTCTTTACTATTTCGTTTTTTATTTTCGAGATTCTTAATTTTGCTATTTAGTTCATTAAGAGCATCTGAATTATTGTATTTAGTAATTGATTTTTGTTTGCTTACAATTTCATCTAAAGTTTGAATGTTATTATCGAGTAATTTATCAAAAACCGCAATAAATGCACTATTAGTTTGGCATTTTTGATATATTTCTTGTATTTCGGATTTGTTTTGGTTTCTAATGTCTGAAAATGTTTCTTGGGTATCTTCGACTTTTTTATTAATAGCTTTGTTTACGTGAGGTCTATTTAGCATAATATAATATAGATACAGAAATAATTATAATCATCAAAACACTTATTCCAATTATTATACTATAAATTAATGTTCGAATGTTTTCAGTTTCTTTTTCATCTTTAATAGTGTTTTGTTTTGTGCGTATGAATTCCAAATTATTTTCTTGTTTATCAAGTGTTTTTTTATTTTTATTAACTTGCGATTGTTTTGCTAAATATTCTTTAAATAATTTGTTGGTATCACTATCTTCACTTTGTTTTTTAAATTCTTCAATATTTTTCTTGAGTTCTTTATTTGTGTATTCTATTTTATCTAAATAATGGTTTTTGTTAGTTGCGGTTGGCATCATTTTAAAACTATTATCTAATATTTGTTTGTATTGTGTATATTTTTGCATGTGCTTTTCGGTAAAAATATCGATTTGTGGCTGTATTGATTTAGAATTCATATTTTCAGTCCATTTTTGTTTTTGGAATAATTGGGTACATAATCTATATTGCTGATTATCTATTACCTTTTTAGCTTTTAAATCTGTACAGGATTGTTTTATAGTGTCTAGGACCTTTTCCATTTAATATATCCACAGAATAAAAAATTTAAAATTGAATATATTTTAATACATAAAACTTATTTACTACTTATTATTATTTACCTAACCATGAATACCACAATCATTGAAGAGTTTCAACGTCTCATTGACTACAGTCAATCGCAAGGACTTAACAGTTTTAAAATAAGAACCTTCATTAAAGCACTTAGTATATTGAAAACAATTGATTTCGAAATAACAGCCGGCGAGCAATTATTAAAATTTCCCGGTATAGGAAAAGGAACTATTAATCGTATAGATGAAATTATCAGTAGTGGAAAACTAAGTGAAATTAAAGATATCAATAAAGACCTTAATGATTTAATAAGTTTAACTGGTATTGGACCTGCTACAGCGTCTAAATTACTTACAAATGGAATTACCCTAGAAAAACTAAGGAATAACCAGGCACTTGCCAACGATACATTGACACACCATCAACTCATAGGCTTGAAATACTATGATGATATCAATAAAAGAATACCTTATAGTGAAATACAGAAAATAGAGAGATATATAAAAAAGGAACTGAAAAATATAGATACCCATATATCCTTTAAAATTTGTGGTTCGTTTCGGCGCAATAAACCAGAATCGGGAGATATCGATATATTGATTTACTACGAAAATATTAATTATGAAGACCCATATATATTGAAAAAAATAGTGTCCGAGTTAAAAAAAGCGGAGTTTCTAGTCGCGCATTTAACGGAACAAGGAAGTACTAAATATATGGGAATGTGTAGATTAAACGGAGCATATCCTAACCGGCGAATTGACATTCGGTTTATTACCACTATAAATGTACCATTTGCCATATTGTATTTTACGGGAAGCGGCGAATTTAATAAAAATATGCGAGTATATGCCAATAAATTAGGATATAAACTGAATGAATATAATCTGGAAAATATAACCGATCCAACACAATGTCCTATTTACTGTAAAACCGAAAGAGAAATATTTAAATTTCTCAAATTAAAATACGTTAAACCCGAAGATAGATTGAATTCATATGAATTCGTATGAATGAATTATTATTATTACAACATACTTCCCATCAATCTATCTCCTGGAACCGTAGCATTTTTATAATATTTCTTATTTGCCATTGTTTTTATTTTTAATTTTTTACCAACCATAGTCGCTAATGAATTCGGTTTTTTTTTGCTTTTCGATTTAATACGCATAGAGCCTACTTTACGAGCCATTTTAGGATTCCTCGAATCTTGTCTTAGCATACTAAAGTCAATGTTAGCCTTTATAGCATAATCTTGAGCCATTTTAGTACTTTTCTCAGTTCCCATAAGCATTAATTGGAGCAATGTTAAATATATGGTGCTATTTTGAACGTGAGCCATTTCTATTTCCGCCATGTTGTTTTTTCTTTTATCTTTAATAACTTTCATTTGAGCATCTAAATTTTTCTTATAGTTTTTTAGGTCCATTGTTGCGGTTTTAGTTTTACGCTTAATTTCATATTTACTATTTTTAATATTGCCACGAATATGACTTGGAACTCTTTTGCTACGAGACATACGTGTAAGTTTTGTTTTAGTAGGCATATTATAGTATATTATAATATAAAATAATATAATATAATATAATATAAAATAAAATATTTTAAATTTGAAACAGATTTAAAAATTATTACATACTTATACTATAATTCAATCATGGATTTTAAAACTATGGAAATTTCGTTTTGTAAAAAATCTGGTAACAATGTTATTGAAGCCACTGATAAACAACAAATCATTGATATTTTGTCTAATAAGTATTCTACCAATTTTAAGACTAATCGCGCTATGATACTGACTAAAAGGTCATTATCATTTTTGCGAATGAATCCTCATCTTATTTCTATTAAGACCACCGGGTCTAATTATTATCTTTTTCTAACACGTATTAATGATACCCAATGTGCCTTTTTCATCGATAGAAAGGTCAAACAAGGTTATAGTCTTCCACGTATTATTTCAGTAAATCTATCTTTTGGTGATACTGTTTTTGACGATACATTACTTGATGGCGAACTCATCAAAGATTCCAATAATAATTGGATGTTTCTCATTTCAGACATGGTTATTTATAAAGGTAAAAAACTAAATATGAATATAGTTGATCGCTTCAATAAAATTTATGAATGTCTTGAAACCGATTTCCACGAGGATCCGATTATGGATATATGTCCTCTTAGGGTTAAGAGACTATTTGATTATAGCGAATATAGTTACCTAATTACTCAATATATGCCGCGTATGAACTATAATATTCGAGGGTTGTATTTTAATACCCTTAATCCCAAACATTGTAATCAATTGTTTATTTATAAAGAATCGAATAATAATAATAGAGTTCAAAAGAAACAAATTAATAAAGATGAAGAAACACGGACCTTCGAAATCCGAACAACCCTTCAACCAGAAATTTATGATTTATTTCAAAAGAAAGATGAAGAAAATGTGCGATTCGACTTTGCTCATATTTCTGGACTACAGGCATCGAAACTGATTAGAACACTATTTGACGATAAATCTAATGATGTATATGTTAAATGTAAATTTAATAAGAAATTTAATAAATGGGAACCCTATGATAAGGGCGAAAAAGAAGATATCATTACCCTATAGACCGAATCATTATTCATTATTATTCATTTCTTTTTTATTTAGTTATTTACTAATTATTATTATATGAATGTTTTTTTATTAAATTTGTTATTAATCATTATTATTTATTTACTAATAATCCTTGATTTTGATTATTTTATTTTTAAAACAAACTATACGCGTACCTACGAAACCTTCACTATTTTAAATGACGACGATTTATTAAAATGTTTTTCAAGCAAAGACATTAATACAATGGATTATAGCCATTCCAATAAAGTATCAATTGGTAATGCTTGTTGTTATTTAACACCAGTAGAATACGTTTATGGATTACCAACAGTAACAATGAATGGATATTATTTAAATAATATGTGTGTTGACCCAAAAAAACGCAAACAAGGTCTAGGGAATAAATTAGTGAAGAAAGTAATCAATGAAGCTAAAAAGGAAAATAAAGACCATATTATCCTTTATGTAGAGAAGAATAATACACCAGCCATTAATTTATATAAAAAAAATAATTTTAGAATGTATCAGAATCTCGATAAAATAATTATAATGGTAAAAAATCTTTGATATATTTAAATGTGGTATACGATAAGTTCAATGTTTTACTTTTTTATTGCGATAATTGTTTCGCAATTTATTAAAGATCCGAATTTAAAAGTTGCTTATTGGCTCATGCTGTTTTTGCTTCATGTATCGTTATCAAATATATATATGTCAACCTATTTCTATATAAAATTACGTGAAACCCCCGGCATTAAAGGTGAGCGTGGAGGACCCGGAGAAAAAGGTCCAGATGGAAGTAATGGTGTATGTGTCATTTCACCTTCTTGTAATATAGCAAATTGTAAAGATGTTATAGATAAAGAATTGGTTAAACAAATTCCGGAATACAAAACCATAAGAAATAAAATCCAAAATAGTATTATGTTAAATGATAATGAAAAACGCATACTGATGAAAATGAATGATTATATAGACTTACTTATTCCCGTTTGCGAAAGTGGCAAAATGACCAAATCCGAATTTATAACACATATAAAGAATTCACTATAAATTTTCTCATTTTTATTTAATGGTAGTCAATTACATTATTCTATGTGTATTAGTATTTATATTTTTACTAATAAATACTATTAAAATTATTTATAAGACCAGTGGCGGATATGAAACAACTGTAGAAGTAATCGGTTATTGGGTGTTCGCCTTACTATTAATACACTTCTTCTTTTGTGTATTTATATATTTTAACGTACAAGACTTAAAAGGAACGGATGGACCACCTGGATTAGATGGTCCGCCTGGAGAAGCCGGAACAGATGGAAAATGTCTAGCAAATTGTGGACAAAAGGTATGTAATTCGATGTTATTAAATAACATTAACAAATATTTCAAAAAGAAATCAACCTCAACTTTGAATATTCGTAATAAACTAATATTAGACCGTATAAATAAAATATGTTTCAGTAACAATTACTATAGTATGCTCATTTCTAAACACGAAAAACGACCAAATGAAAAAGAACTCATTGAATATATAGAAAAAATATTCAAAGTATGGATTGACGTGTTATTAGATAATTTCCGTGGTCAAGAGTTCTTATTAAACGAAGGTGCTCAAACCAATTTCTTTGGTCGCAATAAAAACCCATTTGACGAAATCGAAAAATATGATATATGGTCTTGGGGAAATAAATATAAATTCAAACCAATTGTTAGAATTCAATGTGCCAAGAAAACGAATAAACCCAGTGGAACAACCCAAGAAATTTTTGTATTTTATTCCAATAAAGATTATGAAACGGTCTTTATGTCAAATGTAGGTAAAAGTAAATATGGTCCTTTGGATTGTCCATACAACCAACTAGGAGAAGATTCCACCAACCCAAGAGGATTAACACAATGTTATTTCTTCGACAAAAATAATAATAATTATTTCAAAAATGTATATTTACAAACACATAATAAACCGTTTAAGAAACAGATAGCATTCTTTAACGCCTCGCCCGTCTCCACTGAAAATAATCAACAATTTTTTCCCATTGGAACTATTTGGCGTGGTATTAACAAACACCACCGCACAACGAATGAAAATTATATAGGACCCGAAAAATATACAATTCTACTAAGTGGAAAAGTATCCAGTCCGAGTGATTATTTATTAATATGGAGTTCAACCGGAAATAACTGCATTGGTTGTTTAGAGGAAGATATCAGTATATGGCGACCAGTATGTCCAGAAGGCTATGTATCATTAGGAGATGTAGTCGTCAAAGGAACAACTAAACCCTCATTGGATTTCATAAGAGTAGTA
>Ga0257127_1000615_pt1 | contig 30124 bp, 33 predicted proteins | sample SI060_135mmetaG_FD_190152 | JGI IMG/M metagenome (GOLD analysis project Ga0257127, IMG submission 190152) | Marine microbial communities from Saanich Inlet, British Columbia, Canada - SI060_135m | ecosystem: Environmental > Aquatic > Marine > Inlet | place: Canada: British Columbia | collected... | reverse complement strand
AATTTATTCGTTATATTATTGGTTATATTATTACCCGAATTCTTTGCCATTTCTATCATTTGCTCGCGCAGGTGTTTATTATCTTCCTTCATTTCTTGTAATAACTCCATTACTACTAATTGTGAATCATCTGACTTATCATCTGACTTATCATCTGACTTATCATTTGAGATATTAACCTCATTATTTTTAGAATTACATGCCTTTTTATGAGTCCATAATCCTCTACAGTATTTATAGGTTTTTCCACATTCGCACTTGAACTTGTTGATAGAATTGGGCATTTTTTGATCCTCAATTGTCCTATTTTTATGTTTTGCCGTCAATGTATGTCGACCATAATCCTTTTTATTACTGCATTTAAATGCACATAATTCGCATATAAATATATATGGGGTTTTTGGGGCTTTATTCATCCTTATAATTAGGATAGAAAAAACCCCTAAATAGTTTTCAAAAATAGACTTTTTTCTTACAATAACAAATATTTCATCTGTGTTTTAGTGATCGCTGCATAATGGTGTAAGTGGTATTTTGACGTTTTTTTACTATTTGAAATTTTCGATTTGGAAAAATGGACATAAATAAATGTCCAAAAACGATTTCCCCAGAATAGAATTGGAAAAAACCGCCAAAACGCGTTTACTTAGAGAAATGTAATAGAAAAGTGCCCAACAATTGGTCAAAATGGCGTCTACATGTTTTATTATTGACTTACATGTTATGTAAATAAATAATAATTTTTCATTTTAATACTCTCTTACATTATGTAGTGATATTGAGAGGTTTTGGTCTATGTCGCCCACACATTGTGTCATTATTGGTCTTTATTTTGGCACCACATATGCCGCCAATATTTTTACCACTCTTCATAATCGCACAACACAACGAATGATTATTAGTAATAGTCGGAGCAAGTAGTTTCTTTTGAGTGGCAGCATGGTGTTTATTGCAATGGGTTATGCCGTCATATGAAAAGGCTGGGCACCCACATGGATTCCCTTTTGATTTTCCAGAAAGTGTTTTATAACTACATTCATGATATGGCATGCAAATATTATGTGGCGAATTTACACCTATATAAAAGTTTATTCCCATGGAAAGATTTTTAATATGAGGTAGTAATTCTTTTTGAACCGACCTGCAATAAGGACATAAAAACTCGGATTTTTTCAGTAATCGAATATTTTTATCAAGAGAATGGGTTTTCTTTTTTTGGTTAACCACTTCTTTATAAATATCGAAAAAATTAAACTTGTGGTTGCAATTTAACGTGATTGCATTTTCATCAAGGCATTTTTGTGATATGAGACATATTTCGGCTTCTTTATCGTCATCATTGTCCGAATCTTCGAGCGCTTCATAAAAATTAAAATTATCCTCGATAACATAATTCGTGTCTTCAGGATTTTTATTCATTAGGATTATGATAATAAAGTCTTTATATAATTTAATTAAATGACTATTGCTTGGGGAACGATAACATGGTATTTTTTCCATACTTTAGCCGAAAAAATTAAAGAAGAATCTTTTGCAATCAAAAAAAATGAACTATTAAAATTGATATTTTCAATATGTAATAACTTGCCTTGCCCGGAATGTCAAGCACATGCCGTAGCCATAATGAAAAATATAAAACCCAATTCTATTAATACCAAGGAAGACTTGCAAAAGATGTTATGGAACTTCCATAATTTTGTGAATAAAAGAAGACGGGTTAAGCAGTACGATTTCGATCACTGTAAAGAAACTTTCTCTAAAGCGAAACTTAATGTCATTGAGAAGAATTTTTACATGGTCATGTCTCAAAATTATCAAATAATGAAATTAATGGGAGAATCATTTAAACGATCTCGAAATATTGAGTCTGTTAAAAAATGGATGAGAGAAAACTATGAACATTTTGAAGAATAATTATAATAAAAATAATAATAAATGAAATCACATTTTTTATTATTTATAGGTTTTGAATAATTTTGCCATTTTTATACACGCTACACTTGAATGTCTGTTTTGAAGGCCTTTCACACACGGTATTATTACTTGACAATTCATTAAAATATAAGAATTTCTCTCCACCCGACATTTTAAGTATACCGGCAAAAGTTGCGCCCATGACGAGGCCAATGAGTCCTCCGAACACCATATCAAATCCCTTGCAACATAAAAACATGATCTGTGTTATATAATTAAACGCGAATAAAATCAACATGAACATAATCGCACCATAGTTCATCTGTTTATTGTAAATCATTGGAAGTAAAAGATATGCGGCGGTAAACATAATAACCATACTATTATAATCCGGGCTATTGTAATTGTGTGGATTCCAGGGAAATTCCATAACATTGCAGAACTGGCTTCTTTCTGCACACGGTTCGCTTTTTTTGGAATTCATAAGAAGAACATTTAAGATAGATGCAATCATAAGAAATCCGAGATATATAAGACCCTTTGCGTCAGAATTAAAAAATGATATCATCACCATAAAAAACACTAACAAAAACGAGCTCATGGAGCTAATTAATTGAAATAAGTTGGAAAAAGTAAATGACATGCCCATATTTTGTATATATTATTATAAGAATATATAAAAAATTATATGTATAATTAAGCTTCTGGGATGTAAGCTTCTGGGATTTAATCTTCATATACAAGTTTCAATACCTGTGTAATATGACTACAGTGATGAAATGTAATCCCTTCGAAAAGATTAGAATCCTTGTACTTTTCCATCAAGTCATGATAGTCTTTTTTGTTATCTTCCGGAAAAATAAACTCTTTCACACCGGCGCGAATTCCGCCTAAAACCTTCAAGTCAAGTCCCCCAATCGCGGTTACATTTCCCTGTAAATTTATTTCACCAGTAATAGCGAGTGTTTTTTTAATGATGCGTTTTGTAAAAACACTGTGCATGGCGACAGTTATGGCTGTTCCGGCTGAAGGACCGTCTTTTGGGGTAGCACCTTCTGGACAATGTACATGAATCCCTTGCATTTTCGTTTCATTGAAATATTCAATCTTCTTTTTCATTACGTCTTCGCCTAATAATGACCATGCCAATGTTTTCGCAACAAACATGCTTTCTTTCATTACATCACCCTGTAATCCAGTTAATTTCAATTCCAGGAATGTGCTTGAAGGGTGCATGACTACTTCAATTGGAATAATACCACCGCGACCCAATGCGTTCGCCCATAGCCCGTTCATTACTCCAGAGCGACTTTCATTAGGTATAAGTGTTGGCATATATTCATGTCTATCTTTCAGATAAATATTCTTGATATCTTCGTTGGAAATCTTTATGGGAAGTTCAACAATAGATTCGGAATCCGCACTGTTTTGCAAAAATTGAATGTTAAGCTCACCTATGATTTCGAATAAAACTTCTTTGAGTTTTCTTATACCGGGTTCAACTGTATAATTTTCCACAATATAGGTAATATTATCATTATTGAATTCAATCGTGTTCGTACCTACACCCATTTTCTCAAAAATCTCAGGTAAAACGTGTTTAAACGTAATAACCAATTTATCTTCCATAGAAAGATGATCAAATTTAACGCGATGAATCCTATCCAATAGAATTCTATCAATCGAAGAAGCGTCATTGTATGAAAAAATGAACAATGCCTTTGAGAAATCGAGGTCAATGCCATTGAAATATTTATCCTGAAATGAATCATTCTGAGTCGAATCGATCATATGTGTTAATATACCAATAATTTCCTTACCATGTTCAGTCTTACTCACTTTATCCAATTCGTCGATAAAAATGATTGGGTTCATACATTTATGTTTCATTAATACGTCTGCGAATTTACCCCATTCAGAGCCAACATAGGTGTAATTATGTCCATTTAGACAACTACCATTATCTTGCCCACCAATAGCTATAAATGAAAAGGGTCTGGATTCATCATTTTCGTCAAGTAGGCATTTGGCGATACCTTTCTTAGCAAGACTTGTTTTACCGACACCCGGCGGTCCTTCGAATCCAAAACTATATCCACTTTGCTCACCATTAATCCATTGACCTATAATGCGTTCAATTTGGCGCTTTGCGCGATCATGGCCATAAACCGATTCATCCAAAATAGATCGTACATTGTTCATATACGAATTAACATCGTTTATTTTATTAGTAATCTTTTGTATATTCGTGTCGAATAGGTCGCGAGTTATTAATGTTTTGAAATTGTTTTTAGCAGCCATTTCATTGACAATACTTTTTTCATTGTGAAACGTGTTAATAAAATCGTAAATTTCCTGTTTCATAAAGGACGATTTTTTCCCGGAATGTATTAATTTGCGATGTTTCAATTTATTGGTTTTTATTAGATTGTTGATGAAACATATATTATATATTAGTACATCTCTCTTCATGGATGAATATAACTTTTTGAATTCATTTACGAATTCATGTTCGCAAGTAGGTAGAAACTCTTTTTTGAGATAAATTAAAAAATTAGAAATACTGACAATATTATTGTTTTGTTTTTCATTGTTATAATTGGGACATGTATAACCATTGTCGGTAATCATTTTTAATATACCAATATATAATGTGAAAATTTCGTCTGATGCATATAATATGGGTTCTTTTTTGTGAACACCAAAAGGTATTTTAAGAAGGCCATCCAAGTATTGTCGTGCCTTGGAACCATTGTCTTCACCCTTTGATTTCAATTCCTTTAATTTAACCATGGCCTTTTCTTTGACAGATTCATCCACTTTCATAAGACAAATCTGTTGTTCAATGGGTATTTGCGACGTATCATAATTGGACAAGTCGTTCGTATATTGGATTGTCTTATTCATGGCGTCTTTGAAAAATCGTTTACTATACCACGGTAAACTATCATATAATCTGACTTGTTCAAAGCTATCAATATTGCTACTATTGGCGTCATTCGATAGTAAGTCGTATAGCAAGTAAGACAAGTATTGATACTCTTGGTTGTCTGACTTGAGAAGTAGTTGCATAAGCATTGTGCGCTGAGCATACAACTCCAATGTTATGAATTCATTTACTAATTGAGAGATTGACTTTTGCTTTATTAATACAACTTGGTTCATAAATCCCATGAAGCGACTGTATAATTCGATCGGTGAATATACCAATAAATCCCGCAATGTGAGATTAGACTTGAATCTTGAAAATGCTTCAATCTTGAAATCATCAGAGTCTGGTTTATCCGTTTCCAATGATGATAAATATTCGCAAATGTACTTGTTTTCACTACAGTTTACAAGAATATCATCTGTCATACCTGATATGATAATCGTTTTTTTATGTGCTACATCATGTATAGCGATTTTCATACCGTATACTTTTACGAAAAAATCACTCGAAGACCGGGATAAATCAAAACATTCGAATTGATTCGATTTCTCGCAAATTACACTATCTTCTATTAATTTATTTTTAGCAATGGTATCAGGTTCGTTGGGTTTTTTCCACGCAACCTCATTGAAGCTTGTTGGGTGAAAATAGGAACTTAATAGAGAAAATCTTACATGTTTCCTAATTAGTTCAAAAGATGACTTGTCTTTTAAAAAATACACGGATAAAAATTCGTCAAAACGTTTGGTTCCAAAAACCCGAATAATCTTTAATATATCATCTCTTAATACATCTATGGAAATGTCTTGGAATGTATTGACATATAGAGTTTCCAATTGTGTAATACCTGCGTTTACTTCGTTGGAACCGATTAGTTCAAGTCGCTTGTGTTTTTGTATGGACAGTATTGTATTTTGTATAATACCCCGGAGAAATCTTAATTTCTCGCTTTTATCCATACTGTGGATCGACAAGTTCGATTCCGGCATGTATATATGTATATATATATCTTGATATATTTTTTACATATATATACATACTTAAAAGGATGATGATAATAATAAATATCTACATATGGGAATACCAGCTTACTTTTCGTCTATAATAAAACGATATCCGTCAATAATTAAGAAATATACATCAACAATCCATATAAATCATTTATTTATGGATTGTAATTCTATTATTTATGATTGTTTTCACAATTTGTCTAAAGAAACAGAAACAAAATCACAAAATGAATTCGAAAAATTATTAATCAATAATGTCATTGATAAACTTGATAATTACCTAAAGACTATCGGAGGAAGTGTTGTAAATTTTCTGGCATTTGACGGTGTAGCACCGGTTGCAAAAATGGATCAGCAAAAAACCAGACGATATAAATCTAAATATGAGAGGGGTTATTTTTCAAGTAATGACACTGGAGATGGAATCCAGTGGGATACAAGTGCGATAACGCCTGGAACAATATTCATGAAGAAATTGGAAAGATCATTGGAAACACATTATAGTGCTAAATCCACAGTTGTAATTGAGTTTTCTAACCCGGGAGAAGGCGAGCACAAGATTTTTGATTATATTCGGAATAAAACGCACTTACAAGGTTCAACTGTAATATATGGTCTCGATTCTGACTTGATTATGCTTTCATTGCAAAACCTGCATTTTTGCGAGAGTTTATACTTGTATAGAGAGATGCCTGAATTTATTTCATCGATAGACAAGAGTCTTGTTCCGAATGATATGTATATGGTTGACGTGATGGATTTTAAGAAGTATCTGTCTTTTTACTTGAATGACGAAGTTATGCCCAAAACGAGCGATGATGTAAACAAGCGTATAAGCGACTATATATTCATATGTTTTTTGCTGGGGAATGATTTTTTGCCACATTTTCCTACAGTTAACTTGCGTAGGAATGGAATGGATTTTATTTTGGAAAGTTATGTGTTCGCCATAGGTAAAACGGGGGACTATATAATAAATGATTCGGGTGATATAAATTGGCGTGTGTTTCGTAGTATGATTATGGAGATGTCTAAATTGGAGTCCAAGTATATAGCAGATGAGTATGTGTATCGTAATAAGCAAGGTAAGCGATATTACCCGAATAAAACGGAGGAAGAGCGTAAGCAACATTTTATGAATCAACCAATTATATATCGTGAAAAGGAAACATATATCAATCCATCGGATGAATGTTGGCAGGGGCGTTATTATTATGCACTATTCGACATTGATAGTAATCATATGAGTGAGGAATTATATAACGAGGAAATAAAGGGGATCTGTATGAATTATCTGGAAGGTTTAGAATGGACATATAAATATTATTCAAAGGGGTGCGTTGATTGGAGATGGCATTACAAGTACCAATATCCACCATTATTGAATGACTTGAAAAAATATGTGCCTTATTTTAACGAAACGTTGCTTTCTGAGAAGCCTAAAAATCCAGTGAGTGATATAGTACAATTGAGTTATGTGTTGCCGATCGATGTGGATTTATGGAAAGCTGTATTGCATACACAGACGAAGAATCGTATAGAGAGTGTATACAAGGATTTCGATGAAATAAAAAATGAGCCTGTTTTTGAATGGTCGTATTGCAAATATTTCTGGGAATGTCATGTTATTTTTCCGAATTATCCGTGTGTTGCTACTCTTGAAAAACGACTTTTAATGGGGTATTAGTTTATAAATGCAATAGTTTACATATGTAAAAAACATAAACACATTGAATGATATATTTTGTATAATGGACAATTATTATTACGATTTCGAAAATAGACATCATTATTTCGACTTTGTAAAGGAGACTTGTAAATCGCGAGATTTAATAGTGAAATTATCTGCAGATTGGTGTGTTCCGTGTAAAAAAATACATGACTATTGCTTAAACCAATTTAATAGTTTTGATGATAAAAAGGTTATGTGTATTGAAATTGATATAGACGAATCAACTGATATTTTTTCATTTCTAAAACAGAAGAAAATGATTCGAGGTGTCCCGACATTATTTTTATATAGACAGGGGAAAGACAATTATATACCAGACGAATCCGTTTCTGGGACGAACAATGTAGAATTGGATTATTTTTTCAGTAATATATAACAATTTAATAACAATAACAATTTAATAATAAATAAATATATATATTATTAAATTACGATGGACGATTTGGATTTGAATATATCAAATTACAATTTTCAAGATTTACTTAGTCTATTTAAAATGGAGTCGGATTTCACAACACAAGAATTAAAGTCTGCCAAGGCGATTGTATATAAAGTGCATCCAGATAAGTCGGGATTAGACAAGTCATATTTCTTATTTTTTTCAAAAGCGTATAAAATGCTTTATCAGATACATCAATTTCGTGAAGGATCCTCGAATCAACATGACGATGACACTGAGTATAAAATAATAACAAGTGGTGAGAATAGTTCATCTCGTAAAATATTAGAACAGCATAAAGAGTATGCCGAGATAAAAACGAATCCAGACGCATTCAATAGTTGGTTCAATGAACTTTTCAATAAAACGATCGATAGTAATCCTACCGAAGACGGTTATGGTGAGTGGCTTTCATCAACCGACGAGAATGTGCAGCAAGCAAAAAACCCTACAGAAATGGCACAATTAATTGATGAAAGAAAGAAGAAAATCCGCAATCAACAATTGGCCGTCTATAAAACCTTTGAACCAATTAATGGTGGAAATGAAGGAGATAATTTAATAAAAAGTGAAGGACCTCAGCATTATCAATCAGGTTTATTTAGCAAGCTTCAATATGACGATTTAAAGGATGCTCATGAAAACAGTGTTATACCAATAACCAACGAAGATTATAAAAACCGTAAAACATTTAGTAATATAGATGAGATGAATCGCCATAGAAAGATGGATGAAATAGGTGCAAGCGATCAATTAAAAAATCACAATGAAATCTTGAAGAATATGGAGGCGGAAGATAAAAATATTAGTTCGAATCGATTTTACGAACTTATGAAGCAAGAAGAGGCTCAAAAATTAAGGAATAATACCACCTGGAGTAAATTAAAACGCCTTACATAATCGTTAATTAGCACATAACTCATAAAAATATTGTTTGTAGAATATATATTATGAACTTTGTATTAAATTATGGTGTTGGATTAGTCGTTATACTTACATCTGGAGCATTATATAAACGTTGGCGCGTGAAGGATGCTCATCAAAAACAGATTGATGATTACGATATTATAAAAAAATACTTGCTTACTGAATCTACATTGGCCAAGGCCGAAAAGCCTATATTATGGGTACCTCTACAATTCGAATATAATTCTCGTGATTGGCAGTCATTCGGTTCAAGAAATAGTTATTGTATGAATAAACCCTATATCTCTCTATGTGTGAGAAGTATAATTGAAAGATGTGGTGATGAGTTTCAAGTGTGTCTCGTTGATGATGCTGCATTCAATAAGATACTGCCGGGTTGGAATGTGCGCATTCAAAACTTGCCCAATCCCCTGAAACAACATATGCGTTATTTAGCCATGTCCAAATTACTATATTCGTATGGTGGAATGATAGTACCCCCATCATTTATCTGCTTGCGCAGTTTATACTCAGTGTATAGTGTTGGTTTATCTAATATGAGCATGTTTTCCGGGGAATTAGTTTCCACAAGTAATACGAGTGTCATTACCACTTTTTTCCCATCTATGAAAATTATGGGTTGCGAGAAGGAATCGGAAGTAATGGGTAATTTTGTGAATTATTTAGAGCAAGCCATTTCGGGGGATTACACAAATGAATTGGAATTTAATGGTGGACCACAGCGTTGGTTGTATGAGAGGGCCATGGAAAATAGGATATTGATTATTAATGGCGATGTTTTTGGTGTGAAGGATCGAAAGGGAAATCAAGTCGCGTTAGAGTCGTTAATTGGTAATATAGATATTAACTTTGATAAAAAAATGTGTGGCATATACATTCCGGAAGAGATGTTGGAAAAGCGCACAGCATTAAATTGGTTCGAAAGATTATCACCTAAGCAAGTATTGGAGTCGGATACATTAATAGGTTCCTATTTACTTGCTTCGAATTCTGGGCGTCTATAAAATATATATATATAACTTAAAAAAATACATATAAATAAATAGTCTTATTATTTATCTATATGGATACGACGGTGATCTGCGATAAAAATGATATTCTATTGGTAAAATCTTTCACCGAGGATGAAGATGAAAAATTTACGATTAGTTTTGACTGTGATTATGATGTTGGTGCTAATATTATAAAAATTATGCAAAAGGGAAAATTCTACGAGTTATTATTCAAGTTAAATGGAGATTTAGTGGAAGAATTATCATATGCCAAGAATGCTCAGGGAAACGGAGGGCAGGTTTTGTTTTATTTCAAGGAAAAATATGAGGGCGAATATATGTGTATGAGTTTCGATGATACTATTAAACAACCTTCTGAAAGTCATGTCATTATTGAAGGTCTAAAAAACGACTTTAATAATTTCAAGGAAGGCTATAAGAAATTCGAGGTTTCCCATATTTATACCGATATAAAGGTGGAAAATGCAAGAATATCGTTTCTGTTTAGTACAGTTATTACGTCAGACGATTTAGTAAACGACATTATTGCCATGATGATTAAGAAGCAGATGTTCCGACTGCGAAAGTATATTGAGAAGGAATAAATTATAAATTATAAATTATAAATTCATATAATATATGAATTGGTTAGCTCCAACATTTATAGCTTTAGTAGGTAGTGCATCATATGTATCATTTTTGAAATTAGCACAAGGATATTATGACCCTAAAACAGTGCAAAGTTTCCTGGTGTTTTGTTGTTTTATATATTATTACTTTGCTGGTAATAATAAAAACTTGTTTAAAAGCTTTGAAATTTATGCAGTAATCGCTGGTATATTATTTGGTGTAATGACAATTGCATTTAATGCAGCCGTTAATTTAGCCAATAATCCTGGATTGCCTGGGAGTATAGTTCCATCTAACGCATTGTTAACATATTTTATATCTCTCTCATTATTCGGACTCGCATTTTCATGGAAAAAATTTTTAACTATCCTACTGATTATAGCAGGTTGTATTATTACAACTATTCCCAATATGAAACATTTTAAGTCAAGTAATAATTTATGGATTGTAATGACGTTAATAGCTGCAACATCAGCTGCAGGAAATGATATATTTTCAAAATTGTCATTGAATAAAATTAATAATAATCAATATTTAGTAGTACAGACGTTTACTGCAGCCATTACAACTATTGTTGCACAGTATATCACTACAAAAACGGTTGGTTTAAAAACATTAAAGAAAAAGGATCAAAAGAAAGATAGTAAAATAGCATTTTTAAACAAATATCCACAAGTATCATTATTTATAGCGTTAAGTGGGTTATTGGTGTTTAGGCAGTTTTTGAGTATAGCAATCGGAAAGTCGGAAAATCCTTCTTATCCACGTGCAATTTTCAATAGTCAATTTTTCCTGTCTTTATTATTGAGTATGGGAATACAAAAAGGATCTAAAATTACGAATTATCAATGGGCCGGTTCATCAGTGGTGTTGTCTGGAGTATTAACAATGGCTCTGCAAAAGTAAGTAAAGTAAAGTAAAAGATAATATAATAATTAAATATATATTATTATATTATTAACATTATGTCAAAAACACGAAGAAAAACTCAAAGAAAAATACACCCAAAGCACAAAATAAAAAGGAAATCGTTTATGAAGCATCATGCAACTAAAAAAAGGCATAGTTATACAAAAAAGAAGTGTGATTATGTTACGACGGCCGATCCGCGTGTATTTGGGCCGGAATTATGGCGATCACTACATAGAATCGCTCAAAATTATCCTGATCACCCATCAGAAGATACAATAAAACACGCAGTCGCATTTTTAGAAGCAATGCCATATATGGTTCCTTGCTCACATTGTGGATGTGATTTTTTAATGTATTTAGAAGAGCATAATCTTAAGAAGGTATGTGCATCGAAGGAAGATTTAGTAAAGTTTTTGGTGGATGCTCATAATCGCGTTTCAGAAAACTTAGATCCTGCAAAGAAGCAATGGACAGTAAAAGAAGCTAATAAAACCTATGCGAAGGAGAGAGTATGTATAGGTAATAAACCAATATGGAAGATGTGTAAAATGGAAAAGGAGACATATGCTAAATATATTTAAGAGCATAGTAGATCTCAATATTTCAAAGGAATAAATGAATAAATGAATAAATGAATAAATGAAAATAATGATAAAATTATTATTATATTCATGTATTGGTAGAAATTTCTATTTCTTCGTTGGACGAAGGTATTGAGTGTTTTTTATTGTAAACTTCAACTAACTGTGAAGCCATTTGGGTACACATATCTATTTTATGTTTATCAATCGTTTTTATAAGAAGTTCTTTTACAATGGATGCATTGGTCATGATACTTTTTTTTAGATCACCTTTCTTGCCTTTAAATTTATTAGTGATGGACGAAATTTTGGACATATTAATGGACATCATATCATCATCATCATCATCATCATTGGAAGCAAGATTAGCTGCGGCAGCGGCAACATCGGAAGAAACATCGACAGCAACATCGGCAATATCAGTAACAACATCGACTGCGTCAGTAACAATACTGGCAATATCAGCACTTGCATCAGCAATATCAGCACTTGCATCAGCAATATCAGCACTTGCAATATCAGCACTTGCATATGCAATATCAGCACTTGCATCATCAATTATGCGTATCGTAGGTTTCTTAAAGTATTCTAATAGACGAGCTGTTCGACTGTGCTTTCGTTTTTTGAGAAAGGTAATCATTGCTTAACTATTTATGCTTAAACAAACCTGTTATTAAATAATCATCCAAATGAACTAAACTAATTATAATAAAAAATACCTAAATATTATTTAAATATATATACAATGATCGAATATCTATTAACAACTGCAAATAATATATTAACAACTATAAATATCGTGAGCATAATATCTTATTCATATATAGTAAATGTTCTATACTACAATGATGTAGTAAAACATTACAAATATATTATACAGAATCTTACCTCTTCGAATATGCTTTTTATAAAATTCATGCAATGGTTTTCGTCAAATAATATGAGTGTTGAAATAAAAGAAGTAATACGAGGTTTTGCAGATAATGTTCCATACACATCGTCGGATATTGAATATGCCCAATTAGAAGAATTAATGCAGGTTGCCGAATCGAATAATCAGACATTAATTCTGAATACAACGCCGATTAATTCTGGAACAATTGCGATTGTATATGAAGGCACATTAGACGATAAACCGGTTATATTGAAACAATTGCGCAAGAACATTAATGTCGAATTGAAAAAATCGATTGAATTGTTGAAATTTATAGGCGAGATAACCAAATATATACCCTATTTATATTTAATTCGATTAAGTGAAATTATTAGTATAAATGAACCGTCGTTATTGGAGCAAGTAAATTTTAAGAAAGAAATCGTGAATGGAAAAAAGTTTTACGAAACATTCAAGGATAATAAAGATATAATTATACCACAATTTTACACCACAATAACAGAGATGCATCCGAATTTTATTTTAATGGAAAAGATAACTGGGCGCAAAGCACAAGAATTGAGTGATGCGGAATTACCCAACTATTGTAAAACATATAATAAGCTGCTATTGGAATCATTAATAGGAAAGGGTGTTGTCCACGCAGATCTTCATATAGGAAATGTTTTTTTTATGGAAAATAATAAGATTGGAGTTATTGATTTTGGACATGTATTATTTATTGACAAAGAATTGTCAAAAAAAATAAGTCATTTCTATAAATTTCTTTTCAATCGACAAGTGAAAAAGTTGGCAAAGTTTTGTATTGATCAATCAGTATATGCGCCCGGAAATCGTATATGTAATAAATCCATGAAGAAGAATACCAGTATAATGATCGAATCATTGGCTGGTCTATTTGGCGAGGATAAGTTATTGAGTGGAAAAAAACCAATCAATATATATAATATTTTAGATATAAACGCCGTTTTACAAAAAATAAATGCTCGCATGAATGATGATTTTATGAATGTAATATTGGCTATTGGACCTATGTCATCAGTTGTCAGTATTTTAAAACGCAAAGATCAAGATAATGGTTTAAAAGACGTATTCTTTAATTACGTACAAGATAAGGTCCCTGATAAATTAAAAAATTATAATGAATAACAAAATAATATTTTACATATAATATAATATGCGTATATTTTACACATTTTCAATTGGAATGATAACGGTTTTAATGATATCATTCGTTAATAGCGCAAGCTCTATTTCATCTTCGTGAACATTATGAAATATAGTAATATATTCACATAACAGCTTAATAATTTCATAACGCATATTGTCGCAACACAATATAGAAGTATTCTTTATATATAAAAAATAATTATCGTAGATATCCATGGTGGAATATCCACAATCATATAGATTATATAGGATATTAATAGCCGATGTGGTGTTTTTCTTTAACAACATATTTGTAAAATTGTCAAATATTTCATAACTAATATTCGAGCAAATCTTATTAATCAAGTCATATGTTATTGGCAAGTTAATAATATTTAATTTTTCAAGATAATTTATCATTATTCGTAATGAATTATTCGACAATTTTATAAGAAAGTTTTTATCGGATTCATCAATTTCTAAATGTTCCTTTTTAATTATATAATTAAGAACATTTTTCATATTAGTATGCGAATGAGGCTTTATGCTAACAATTATCTTGCGAGATTGCAATGTATCGATAACTTTTTGTAGATTGCCACAGGAAGAAATAAAATTGACATTATGACTATATTTATCAATTGAGTTTCGAAATACTTGTTGACTTTGTTCGTTTATAAAGTCAATATCGTCCAATACAACACATTTCTTCTTACCATTTACAAGACAAGGTGTTTGACAAAACGTTTTCACTTCATTGCGATAATATTGAATGCCCTGTTCTTTGAGACTATTGATTCTTAAAATGTTTTCATGACTATATTTTAATCCGTAATATTCGTGTAATAACGCGTCTATAATGGATGTTTTACCTACACCCGAGTTTCCTACAAATAAGATGTTTAAGTTATTATTATAGGTAAGCGAGACTAATAATTGTTTTAAATCCGAATCAATCTCAAAGTCATCTAATTTTTTAGGTTTATATTTATAGATGAATGGAATAGATATCATGGATTAATATTATATAATAAAACAACTATTTAAGTTTATATGTATTTACTTAATAATACAAGTTTTCATAACATGAGTTTTAATAGCACGAGTTTTAATAACATGAGTGATTATTATTCTATATTAAATGTCTCTCATACAGCTTCTATGAATGAAATAAAGAGTTCTTTTAGAAAATTATCATTGAAATTTCACCCAGACAAAGATAAAAGTGAATCTTCAGCTGCCCACTATAATAATATAATGACAGCGTACGGTGTTTTAGAAGATGAAGCCAGTAGAAAAAAATATGATAATAGCAATAATAATAGCAGTAGCAATAATAACAGTAGTAGCAATAATAGCAGTAGCAGTAATAGCAGTAGCAGTAATAGCAATCTATCAGATTGTCAAAGTCTGGTACGTATAGATTCGTCCAGCGAAGATGTGCTCAGACCAAGTACAATTTCGTGTATTTTAGCCATCACATTAGAACAATCATTTACTGGATGTCAATGTCCAATAGAAATAGATCGCTGTATACATGAAAATGAATATATGGTTAGGGAAAAAGAAAAAATATATGTAGATATCGCATCGGGAATTGACAATGGTGAAATAATTATTCTAAAAAATAGGGGTAATGAAACGGTAAAAGGTCTGGTTGGAGATGTAAAAGTGCATATTCAAGTAAGAGACCACGATTTTTTCATACGAGAGGGATTGAATTTACGTTATAAAAAAATGATTTCATTTGAAGAGTCTATCTGTGGATTTACATTTAACTTGGAATATTTAAATGGAAATACTATATGTATTCGTAATGGATCCGGTGATGTTATTCTGAATGGTTCTATTAAAACAATAAAGAATAGAGGAATGGTTCGAAACAATAGAATGGGTGATTTAATAATCGAATTTATAATAAAACAACCGGGTAGAATTCCGAGTGACACGATTCAGAAGTTGAAAAATATATTATTCGAACAATTATAACATATAAATATAATAAATATAATATATATATGTTAAAACCACTAACTGTGTGTAAGTTGGTAAAGAAACTATTGAAGCCAACAATTTCTATTACAAGTGTTAGTGAACGACGGGAGGTAGGTTTACAGATTGGGGACTTTATAGAACGAAAACAAAAACAAAAACTAAAAATTCAAAATAAAGAACGTATTAAAAACCAGACCTGGCTTGGTTAAAAATAATTCAATATATATATTATACTTGAATAAAAAGGTTATCTAATTCGGGTATACTTCCTTCGTCATATGCACCCATACAATTTACCTTAGTTATGGTCAATTGTTTTTCCAGTTTCGGGGTATATTCTGCTTGTAAATCATAAATTCGCAGTATATAAGATAAGTAAACCTTATGTTCATTGATTTTATTAACTATTATATTTAAAAAACCACCAGTATAGCAGGTTATAAAATAACCTATATCTATTGACTCATGAATTAATAACAATTGACTCATTGATTGAATTAAACGAAACTTGGTATCTTTGTGTTGAATATTCTTGATTGACTTGGTTAATTTTACACAATCGTCGGAATATTTTTTTAATTGATCATTCGAAAAAGGAACTTGTAGGTCAGAGTCAGCGTGTTTTAAATGTATATATTTTAATAGATAATGGCATACACAATCAGATAAACGTCGAATGGGTGAAGTGAAATGACTATATTCGGGTGCACCTACCAAGTCATGTGAATTTACGGTTGATAAATATTCCGCTCTGATTCCATTTACAATAATTTCGTTCAATAATTCTTGGCCGGTTATTTCAGGATATACTGTGTTCAACCAATCTTTCGCATTACAAATACGATATATTCCAGCCCCATTGAAATTGATTTTTAAATATTCTCCAACAAATGTATTCGCAAAAATAGCGAATTCCGCAATCATTTGTTTCATCATAATTTCCTGTTTTGTGTCGGAATATAAATACATTTTACCATCCACAATTTTTGGAAAAGAATTAGAAATTTCATTTAACACAGTCCCTCTTGTTTTTTTACTTCGCAATGTATACAACGCATTACTTATTCGCAATCCATATATGATGGTATTATTTATATCAAAGTCTTCCCCAGCTTTTTTATAGCTTAGTGCATTATTTTCTTCAACTCGTATTTTGGTAAATAACAACTTGATACCATTAATTGGCTCATATGTATTTTGATCAATCTCAGTCATTATGGTTATCGCCAATTTCATATTTCCATACTGATTCACCATTAAACTTGATTTATCCATTATTTCTTTTGGTATCATATGGATGGGTTGTTTATTCGAAGGATATCGTGTAACGATTCTTCTTTCAAGGTCTTTCCATAAAGAGGATTGTATATTTATATACTCGGTTGGATCGGCTATATGAATTGCTAAAAATAATTTACCATTTTCTTCATAAATACTAAACGCGTCATCAGCATCTTCGCAACCTTCGGGATCAATACTATAGGTTGCATGCATGGTCATATCTATGCGTTCAATGACATTATACATATGTTGTGTTGTATTCGATTTTAATAATAAATTATCTTTAATGGAATCTCTCTTCGCACCGTATTGGGGTTCTATTAACTTATCGTATGAATCATTATATTTATTCATATGATTATTATGTTGATATTCTATCTATATGGTTATCATATACTTTTTAACATAGCCTACTTTTAAGCATAGCCTACTTTTAAGCATAGTATACCTTTTAGCATAGTATACATTTTAGCATATCTTATTCAGATAGACCCAACATAATAACGCCAATCATAGTAATAAGTATGGCGATTATTTGTTTACGGGATATCTTTTGTTTAAATATAAAGTACCCAAGCAATATGATTCCCACTGCACCACCACCGTCAATCAATGTATTCGCAATTGCTAAACTATATCCACTCTTCAAAACTAAATAATAGAGAGATGACATGATTAATTGTCCAATTAAACCCAACCATAGATTGGTATTTTTATACCAAGTTATAGGAACATCGACAGATTTTTGTATAAAATATTGTGATATAATTTCAAATATGACCATCAAAGAAATAAATAGTGAACCTTGATGTTTTGTAGCCATTTTATTAGTAAAAGATAATAAAATGGATTGGAATGACATTTACGAAAATATAATTAGGCAATACGTTTTGAAGCGATACCTGCTGAAACAATATACAATGAATTCTCAGTCTCAATTAGATATTCGGTTTCAACCTTGAAAATTTTAGAAATAGGGCTGGTATATTCGTCTTCGGATTTAACCAAAAGTTTCTCCTTATCTTCTTTTACACCGATGATGACGTTTTTCTCGAGCGAAGCCAACCAATAATCGAGCATAATTGGCTTATCTTTTACGATAGAGATTTTGACGGCATGCTGTAACGCCAATTCACTTGGTATAGTGTATTCTGCGGTCTCAGATTCAGAACTCATGATTTATATATTAACTTTAGTTTAATTCTTTAAATGCTTATTAATTAAAAAATATATTTTTCTTTTCCGCGTTGACAAGAAATTGTCTTTTCCGCGTTGACAAGAAATTGTCTTTTCCGCGTTGACAAGAAATTGTCTTTTCCGCGTTGAATACGAAAATTCATTTTATGTGAATATTATATATAATGAAAAACAATGCATTACAGAGTATAGAAAATTATAACACAGTACTGAAAGATAATTCATGTGATGTGTTTTCTGCATATATTGGAATCATAAATGAATATATTATACATCATTTAGATACATTGTCGACAAATGATTTTAAAAAGAGTTCATCTGAATTATCGCGAAAATATGTGATAAGTGGAATTCTATGCTTAACACATGTGTTCAAAGTATTATTATTGTATACAAAAAACATTCAATTAACAATCTATCATTCACAGAGAGCCTTTTATTTTTACGTGGAATTTATGGAACAAATGGCAGAAGACACACATACATTTCTTAATCTTACACCAAAGGATGCTTCATTATTCGTGTATAAAAAAACGATATATGAAATAAATAATGACTATCGATCAAGTTATGATATAGAAACTACCACAGTCGAAAATTCGATAGACAAACTTGTTTCATTTTACTGTTTTCAACTATTAGCTGTCGTAGAGAATAATACGGATCCAATTGTAATTCTCAAAACAATAAATACCGACCTGTTTAAACTGGTGCAAAATATTAACAAGTGCTATCATAAAATGGAAAATGAAGAAAATTTTTACGAAAAGTTAATCAAGTTAAATGATTTCATGTGTGAAAACAAAGTTCAAAACAATGACTACAAAATAATGGATAAATATACTAAAACTATGAAAAAATAAGAAGACGATTTTAATGTTGTTTATACACTCAACCTGCTGTTATACACCCAATATGCTGTTTATATAAACCCCAAATACTTACTTTATCCAAGCGAGTACGTTGTTTAAGCACTTGTGTAGTCATTAAATAATCAGCTACAGGTTTATAAAATAACCAATATTGTGGTTCTGTTGCGTTAGTACCTACATGTACATAAAAGATATTTCCAGGAAAGGTTGGAGAATCCCGTTCAGTCGAGGTGGTTTCTTGTCCGTTTACATATTCAATCATATTTCCAATTTCAAGTACATTATGCCCATCCCAGGTACAGGCGTTCAAGTTATTAATAACGCCACGATATTTGTGTTTACGAACACCTTTATTGCCTTCACTATAATATGTAAGTCCAGTTTCCGCCTCGTATGTAAAAATACCTTTATCATAATATTCAAAATAATATGTATGTCCAGTTTCCAAGTCGTATGGTGAAATTGAGTTCATGTTTTATAAAGTTCTTATCAGTTATTAATAATCATATTATTAATTGATAAATCATTTTTTATTATATTCATGACTAAAAAAACTTTTTGGAAAATAGGGATAAAGATCTAATTTTTATATAAATAGTTAAACGGAAATGGGTGCAATCGTGGGTGCAATCGTTGGTGCAATCGTGGGTGCAATCGTGGGTGCAATCGTGGGTGCAATCGTGGGTGCAATCGTGGGTGCAGTCGTGGGTGCAGATTGAGGTGCAGCTTGTTGCGTAAATTGTAGAATTTTCTTGCGAATTTTTTTAACAACCGGCTTTTTCATAGAATGACCCCCCTTATTATATTCAATGTTTCCCATGGAAATATTAGCATATTCTTCGCGCATAATTATGTTTAATTTATTATATATTGTTTTTAGGACGTGCTCTTCACATTTTCCGACAATAAGAACACTTCCTGTACGAAATACCATAAACGATATTTCCATATGATCGACGTCAACTTCCGGTTGTGCACCAGTTTGTTCTATGGCATTCGGTATATAATAAAACTTGCATTGGATACCTGGATAAGAACATGAATCAAAACTACTATTGATTCGATATTTATATTTCAAAATATCATGAAACTTGTCTCTGTCTATGAAGAATCCACAATTAAAGTTAGAATTAATAAGAACGGTTTCATTATTCTTGTTATCATATGCCAAGTCATCTCCAACGAACGGTCTCAAAATATCAACTAACATATTTATGATTTTATCTAAAATGTCATCCCCCTGTACACCAGGAATTTCCAACTTTCCCGTATTAAACACCTTAACATGCATTTCTTTATATATCTCGTTTAATGTGTCATATACACGAAATATAAGTACAAAGCAGTTGAAAAACGCGCGCTTCTTTTTACTCCTATAGCTAACAAGGTCCTTTTTACACAATCCAACACTCAATTTACGCTGATCTTTAAATTTAATTCTACCCGTGGGATTGTCAATATGCTCTATTACTTGCTCGTCATAAAAGGGTATATCGCGAAGCTTTTCCTGTATTGAGTCCAATTCAAGTTTATCTGTAGTTGCAAACTTGATTTGTTTTTTTATAATCCCATCCGCAAGTTCTGAATATGGTAAAATGGGAATATCCCAAAATATGGATTTTATATCAATGTCCTTCTTATTCAAATACGATATAATGGTTTTCGTAGAAATGTATAAATCGCCACATTTAGGAAAATTATCCTCGTTAGATTCATCTAAAGGAATATTTACCGTTTCATCATCGTTTTTAAAATTATTATTGCTATTCGTGAGAAAGTTTTCCCAATCATCGTCAATATCTGACATTAAAACTTATGTATAAGAATATATTTATAGTTGAGTTGGTTTCAATTATTTTCTTTATTAATATTATAATAGAATATGAAAACTGTACAAATGAACAAATCGCATATTAGTGAACGACGAAGTATACCAATTTTAGTGCCTGATAAAAACATATCACCATCTTCACCCAAAAGTGTGGAGTGTTCTATAAAAAAAGACCTGTTCGATCCCAATATTAATTCACCTCCAAATGAATGGATGTGTAAGCTACAGATTCGAATCAATGGCTATTACAATAACAATGAATTATGCAACTCTGAAAAAAAATAATTAAGTAAATAATGAATATTACTATCTTGACAATGTGTTATATTTTTACATGTATTTAAAAATATATCATTCACAATGTGTGGTTTATTTCGAACAATATAATTCATCAAGTTCTTCAAAATATTCATTAGATCCATGTTATATTTTTTACTAACCTCCTTTACATTATCGATGGATGATATCACACTAATTGCGCAATCTTCCAATATACTATCCCATACATCATTACAAATGATATCATGTTTTATAGATACGTGTTGATTCGATTGCATATAATTAATCATACTTCGCATGTCTGAATTAAACAAGTATTGAATAGCCTCTAATTGTCCATTGGTATAATTCAATTGTTCGCTATGGGAAATATTATTTAAAAATTCGATAATGTTGCTTTTTGGAAGTTGGTTGAAACGCATACGTACAAAGTCATTTTGAAGAGACACATCAATTTTACTAATATAATTGCAAATGAGACAAAATCGAACATTTTCCGGATGAGAATGAAGTAGATACTTCAGCGCCTGTTGTGCATTTTTGGTCATATAATCGACTTCATCTAATATAACAAATTTCATTCCTTTTTTGAACAATGACTTGGAATTTACAAAGGAATTGATATTATTTCGTATCGTATCTATACCTCGCTCATCAGACGCATTCAAGTGAATAATTAAACTTTTATCACAGCAATCATATGTTTGTTGATAACTTTGAATTAAATTAATGATTGTAGTTGTTTTACCTGTTCCAGGTGGACCATATAATAATAGGTTCGGAAATGAGTTGTGTTCAATAATATTTTCCAAGAATATTTTATTATATTTTTCCAAGACAATGGTATCAAATGTTTTAGGTCTGTATTTTTCAACCCAAGGAGTTGTCTGATTGAAATCCATATAATAAATATTCGAATTTAGTTTTATATTATAATTGACGAATAATAAAGAGTATATAGATACTCTATTACTATATATATACTTCTATGGATCATCATTCTGGATATTTGGAGATTATTTTAGGGCCCATGTTTTCTGGAAAAACGACAAAACTTATGGAGACATATCACGTTTATAATAGTCGCCATGGCAAAAAGGTCATCATTTTAGGGCATAATATAGATGATAGATACGATAAGTATCAAATAACAAGTCATGACAAGAGTGAATTGTTGGATTGTTATAAATGTAAAACTATTGACGAATTCATCGAGAAACATCCACAAGATATTGATGACTGTGATGTATTATTGATAGACGAATGCCAATTCTTCTCAGATATTGAAAATATTATCAAAATTGTAAATATGGGGAAGCAAGTATTTATTTTCGGATTAGACGGAGATGCCAATCAAAAACTATTTGGAAATACGTATAAATTAATTCCATTATGTGATAAGATAACAAAGTTAAATGGGCGATGTAATGATTGTGGTATTGAGAACGGGTCAATCATAAGCGTATGTAATAAAAATTTTGAACAAAAGGGACAAATCGATGTTGGTGGGGATGATAAATACCATTCACTATGTCGAAAGTGTTCTTAAGTGTTTATTAAAACGATTTAAATTAATTTTTTTATTTATGAGTAATAATGACGACACCAGAGCCAAAGAAACGAGGAAGAAAGAAGAAGAGTGAGACAGTGGTTGTTATAGAACAAAACACTGACGCTGATACTGACGCTGACACTGACGCTCCGGTAGACCAAGAAATTCCTCCAACTGCTCCAAAAAAAAGGGGACGAAAACCTAAGGGTGGTAAAATTGTCCCTATTGTTAAACCACATGAAAATATAATTGAAAAAAGTAAAAATATCATTCTACATTTAAAGTGTTGTTTGCAAGATTTACAACATGATAATAATGCGACCGGAATTTCTGCTTATGAAATAATAAACAATGACTACGAACTGCTTAATAATAATAATAATATTATGGATAATATCCACATGCAGTCAATCGATAACAACAATATAATCAATAATATAGAAGATGTTGGTGTGTTAAATACTCATTCAACCAAACAAACTGAGGAACAAGTTAACAAAGATATCGTATTGACTAAAATAAATACGTTAAGATTGAATCTATCTAAAAATAATATATCGGATAAGCGGTCAGCCTGTTTTTGGTGTACATATGAATTTCACAATCCGCCCATTTTTATTCCTAAGAGTGAAAAGAATGATGGATACCAGGTATATGGCTGCTTTTGCACACCTGAATGTGGCGTAGCATACTTGATGGAAGAGATGATTGACTCTTCTATAAAGTTCGAAAGATATCAACTAATGAACTATATTTATGGTAAAAGTTTAAAATATGAATCTAATATTAAACCGGCACCAGATCCACATTATTTACTTGACAAGTATTATGGTAATCTAACCATTGATGAATATAGAAGCACGTTGCGCAATAATAATTATTTAATTTTTGTAGATAAACCATTGACACATGTATTTCCCGAAATGTTTAATGACAATCACGACTTTACATTAATGAAAGATGGTGGCTCTTCTAATGGAGCTTCTTTATCTCAATATAAAATAAAGAAAACCAATGATGGTGGCAAAAAGCCCAAGACGAAATCGGAAATTGCAAAGGAAAAATTCGGTGCAAAGGAAACATTCGGTACAAAGATTGATTAGGTGCAAAAGAAAAATTCGGTGCAAAGAGCGATTAGGTGCAAAGAGCGATTAGGTGCAAAGAGTGATTAGGTAAACCAATAGCTTTCTTATATAATTAAGTTATTGGTTCAATTGTTTTTTTCGATGAGCTTCGGATCCAGCGTCCATTAGAGCTCTAAATTGTTTGTATTTTTCCTGGTTAACGGATGTTATATTCGTGGAAGAGGTTGTTTTAACTCCTATATATTCTTCAATGACCTTCATATAATCATTATTGTGAGTAGACAATTTTGCAAGACTCTCTTCCTTGGTATACATCGTTTGGCGCATAATAATATCAACGGGTTCACTCATTATAATAGTAATATATGTTTCTTTTTAAATAAAAATGATTCTAAAAAATGAATTTAGAGTTAAAATAAATATATCGAATAGTATGACTTCTTCACTTAATCTTGGTTCCTTGTTTGGTGAAATACAATGTAAATTGGAGAAAAATATAACGTCATTGCTTAATGACGTGCACTTGAAAAATAGTGAGTATAAAGAATTACATGACAATATTATGAGCTTACCTGCTGTGGCTAAGTTGGTTGCTGAAAACAAATTGTTGCGGGAAAAGTTGGCAGAATATGAGAGTGAGAGTGAGAGTAGAAAAATATGCCTTGAAGTTGTGGAAAAAGAGCTTCCGGTTAATACAAAGAAAATTATTTATACCAATAGTGGTGAATCCATGATTACAGATGATTTATGTAATTGTGATTTATGTTCCAATATCGTTAACTGTCTAAAGCAAAATATTTTTATTCTGACACGCGGTGATGACGAAGAAATGGTATTATGTGTAGAATGTTTTGAAGACCATAAAATGAGACTAAAAACTGATCATTGGAAATCAGATGATTTTTCTGAAGACGATTCTTCGTCAGATGAGGAAGAAGATGACGAGGACGATGAAGAAGAGGAAGATAAGCCCTCATGCAATGAAGAAGAGGAAGATAAGCCCTCATGCAATGAAGAAGAGGAAGATAAGCCCTCATGCAATGAAGAAGAATTCGGAATGGATATTAAAGAAGTAGAAGCTATAATAAAAGAAGAAGAATCTAAGCCCTTATGCAATGAAGAAGATGAGCCCTCATGCAATGAAGAAGATGAGCCCTCATGCAATGAAGAAGATGAAGATCCTGACGCATTTGAATGTGATGATTGTAATGTAAAGGATATAAATTGTTTTGAACATCTCGGTATTTCAAAAGACGAAATAGATATTTATAGAGATTTAGGTGAACCAGATCGATGTGAAGAATGTTTTGAAAAATGGAAAAATAGCGAAGATGGTAGCGAATACTTGAAAAGCGTAAATAGTAAAGATAATGAAGAACCCGTTAAATTATGTGAAAATATGGATTGTGTAAGATATCCGCCTGATTGGGACGCCGAAAAAGACACTGAGGAGACGTATCAAGAGGATCCGTGGCTAAAATGTAACCAATGTGATGGGTATTATAACAACGATGGAGGTGAGGATATTTTATACGTACAAGAAGAGCCAAATAATCAAGAAGCCGAGTGTGACTTATGTGGAAAAACCAAAGATATAGTTCAAATGAAAGGGACTGGGCAATATCTATGTGGTAATGCTTGTGATGAAAGCGATGAAGAAGAAGAAGAGGAAGAGGAAGAGGAGGAGGAGGAAGGTAAAAGAAAGTGCGAAACATGTGCTATCCATATAAATACTGATGATATCATTGAATTGAGTATAGAAGTCAATGGACACAATTTAAAATTGTGTTTATGCGAGAATTGTTTTCAAGATAAGGCGGATACTTTACGAAAAGAAGGGTGGAATGTAGATGATTTCTTTGAGGAGGAAGAAGAAGCAGATGCAAGCGAGGCAGAAGCAAGAGAGGCAGAGGCAGAGGCAAGCGAAGAAGAGCCCTCCGGCGAGGAAGAAGAAGAGCCCTCCGGCGAGGAAGAAGAAGAGCCCTCCGGCGAGGAAGAAGAAGAGCCCTCCGGCGAGGAAGAAGAAGAGCCCTCCGGCGAGGAAGAAGAAGAGCCCTCCGGCGAGGAAGCAAGCGAAGCAGATGAAGACGATGAGGAAGTAGAAGAAATTATGATCAATAAGAAAATGTACTATACAACCGATATAGAACATGGCAGCATTTACGAAGACGATGATGGTGATGTAGGATCAAAGGTCGGTAGATTTAATAATGGAAATGCAGAGTTTTATTAATTAATTATTATCCAATAAAAATATTTTTTACTTGGATAATATAAGTATGATAGAAAAGTTGTGTACACCGGCAATAATATATTTAGGTTTTTCCATTATTCAAATAGTTATAGATACATTTAAGGGTATGTATAACGCAGCTTTTTTAAAGACCTTGGTTATGGTTTTAATGACATTGGTATTGAATATATTATGTAATCGCAATTTAACTTTAGTTGCATGGTTAATTGTATTTATCCCCTTTATTTTAATGACGTACATAACTTCTTTGCTCCTTTTTGTATTCGGTTTATCACCAGCGAAAGATGACCAAGATTACGAAGTGGTATATCCAGAAAATAGAGTTGCAAGTAAAACAAATACTAATATTGCAAAAACGTCTTCCAATGTTTACGTGAATGGTAATAATAATAACAATAATAATGATAATAATAATAATAATTCGGGTACAACCGCTGACGATTATGACCCCAATGATTATTCAAGTGGTACACCATCAGACATTAATAATTATAATTAAATTTTATTGTAAATATTATCAATACACACATCGTATTTATATTTTCCCGATAAATCTCGAATCGTCTTTGCATTCATAGTAAACGAAGAACGAGTATGTTCCTTTGTTTCATTTGGAGTATTTGTTGGAGAAGTAATAAATACCTTCGCTTTTTCGCAAATGTACAATTCAACCATTGAAAATATAAATGGATCATAATCAAAATGATTACAATCCAATCTATTTACTTTTGATGAATTAAAAATATGTAGATTATTAATTGAAGTAAATTGAATCGGGGAAATTACAAACAGATTTTTTATAAGGGAAAATTCTCCGGTTTCATATAAATATTGACAAATTGAATTATATACAATTTCTTCATTATAATTATTATATGCATATTCAAAGGTTTTATTTTGACATATATCTAAAACGCGCATATGAAATACGCATAAATTATTAATGTCTATATTATGTTTTTTTAACGTACCTATACTTATTTGTTCAATTATATGATTAAATTGTATATGATTAGAAATAATATTGTAATCATTAATAAATGTAGGATGAAAACTACATTTATTATTCAAACAACCATTTTTATTACAAGTGGATAATTTAATAGTATTAAATGTTCCAACTAATACTAAAATTTCGTCATCTATGCTATCAAGTTCATCGAATGATTTTATCTCTGTTATAAACTTTTTGTGTAAAGTTTGTGATTGAACATTGCCGATGTCGTAAAAATCTTTTTGTGCATTGAAATACCAGTCAGTTAAATTTTTTTCTTTTTCGTTCCTAATATTATATATATTTTTTATTGGTCCATTTGTTTTTACTTCGGAAAAAGGAACAATATTAATATATCCTTTAAATTTATTTAAATCAAATATATCTTCAAATTTATAAAAAGGCTTACACTTGTTTCGGATAGTTCCATGTGGAATAAAAATGGGCGCAATCATAACTCTATTAGTATATTTTGCAATAATACTTGCCTCTTTAAAGCCTAATAATTGGTTTCCAAATCCACAAATACCAATATGGATTATATACTTGACCATTTATATACATAGAGTATAATTTATTTATATTAATTAATCTTTTAGCATATAGGTCGGATTGTTTTTCGTTTTCCCTTCAATTTCTTTGCATAAAAAGGAAATTAAAGCCATTCGTTTACCCTTGGTTATTGGTTGTACTTTATGGCTATATGAACCAGGAAAAATGATAACTGTATTTGCCTTGGGTTTTAATTTAATATTATATTCGGGGAATTCTAAATGGCCTCCCTCATAGTCGTCATTCAAAACTAAAGACATTCCATACATTCTATGTACATGAGGTGCAATACTATCTCTATGAGCATGAAATCGTCCATTTGATTCGGAATCATAGCAACATATTTTATACAATTCTCTATACATTACTTCAAAATTAAATACCTCTTTCATTTTGAAATAGGCTGTTTTGCGGAGTTTAAAATCGAGTTTTTTTTCAAGAGCAGCATCTGGATGTACATGAAAACGATTTTTTCCCGAACTATTATGAAGAGTCGCTTTATCTTCATGATTATTATAATAAGAGATGACCTCTGCCAATAATTCCTTATCTAACACGTTGGGAATTTCAATATAAGGTACATGACTAACGTCATAATTATTAAAGGTAATATCATCGGATATATTATTTTTACAATGTGTTATATTCAGAATCCTTCGTTCACAATTCAATGCATATACAATAATATTATTATCCAGTGGTTTTTCAAAATATTGTTCTATAACCACATTATTTGTTTCATTATATATTAAATAAACAATGTTATATGAAATTTCTAATAATTTAACAATCGGATAATTATTAATAACATCAATATGACTTGCGACAATAATGATTATATTTTTGCTATCCACATAGTTGTGTAGATGTTTTTCTTGATTAGTATTGGTTTTCCAAGTAAAAAAAGGAACGTAGTCGCCTTCTTCAAGGTGCAATGGCTTTTCAACGTGCAATGGCTTTTCAACGTGCAATGGCTTTTCAACGTGCAATGGCTTTTCAACGTGCAATGGCTTTTCAACGTGCAATGGCTTTTCAACGTGCAATGGCTCTATATTATTAACAGGAGACTCTACTGGTTCATCTATCTTCATGGTAAATATATTTTGATACATTATTTTACTCGTTGGAGCTTCACGAAACCATAAATTAAATGCCCACTTCTCTCCTTTTATTACAGGCATACCACCATGAAGACTATTCATATCCTTCTGATTGGTATTACCAATACAGTTATTAAAAACAAGTATGGTACCTATTTTAGGTTTTACCACAATATTCTTCTTTGGAAAATTCGTCCCACCACCTTCTTTCACGTCGTTTAAATAAACCAGCGCAGTGAGTAATCGCTGTCCACCATATTTCATATTGCGTTGTTGTTTTTCACTGTTGTCATGATCCCAACCATCATAATGAGGATTATATAATCCACCTTCAGGGTAATGGATGACTTGTAATTTTTCGGCATTTTCTAATGGACTGCATGTAATATAGCTGATTTTTTCACACATGCGCGCAATTGTGGACGTTTTATTGTGTGGAAGCCAACAATTAGAACTTATCCTTCCAGTAGAAATAAAACCTTCTTTTGAACCAGCAACAAGAGAGTCAGAAAGAAATGGCATTGCTTGCCCTATAATATGATTGCATTCGAATTCAGTAAAAATTCCTTCATATAAATCAATTCCATCAGCCAATTTTTTATAATTCATACTTTTATTATTTAGCTATGCCATTGATTTTATATAATTTAAAAAAGATATATAAAAAAAAATGATGTATAATATAAAATGGGGGACTCTCAAGCATCGGAAAAAAACACCATGGATTCAGAACATCATCCATTAGAAAGTAAATGGGTATTGTGGGCACACTTGCCTCATGATACTGATTGGTCTGTAGGCAGCTATAAGCAAATTTATGAATTCTCTACAGTCGAAGAGGTGCTTTCCATTTACGCTAATTTACCACCCAAGCTGGTCGTTAATTGTATGCTATTTCTTATGAGAAGTGGTATTACACCGACTTGGGAGGACCCCAAAAATAGAAAAGGCGGTTGCTTTTCATATAAATTAAATAATAAAAATGTGCCTGATTGTTGGAGGAAAATCTCTTATAGTAC
>Ga0257127_1000614_pt1 | contig 30141 bp, 52 predicted proteins | sample SI060_135mmetaG_FD_190152 | JGI IMG/M metagenome (GOLD analysis project Ga0257127, IMG submission 190152) | Marine microbial communities from Saanich Inlet, British Columbia, Canada - SI060_135m | ecosystem: Environmental > Aquatic > Marine > Inlet | place: Canada: British Columbia | collected... | reverse complement strand
ATCTCAGCTATTTAAAGGACTCTTCAGAGAGTCTCATTTAAGAGAACTTTCTCAATACACAAGAAGAAAGTTCTCTTAAGAAGGACTCTTTAGATATCATTTGGCGTGAGCCTGAGTATGAACAGTCGTAGTAGCTGCTCTCTTTAGAAAGATCCTCTTTCCTTACACGACGATGAAATTGCTCTTAACAATAACTGATATGGTGTCTCGCGTAAGCGGAGGTTATAAGAAAGAGACCGCGTTCGCTAGTGCTCAACGATGCACAGCCAAGCTTTAAGGTTTACTCTTCTCAATTCCAACTACTAAAGCGTTCAGGAGGACATTAAAAGAGGAACCCCTTCGACGTCTTCTCTCGAAGCCTCTTGGGTTAATTTAACGAGTTAGAGTAAAGAAATATTCCCATTACTCTTATTTTAGAGGTTCTTCATCGCTGTATAAGGAGAGGAAAATCAAAAAAAATATATAACCCCAGAACAACCCCTACACCCGAAGGCATAAGAGTTGTTCTGAGGTTATCTTTTAGGGAGTTGTTCCCAGGTTTAATTGCAGAGGCACTTCTACCGGCATACTCTCAGGTGTACTTCCACCTAAGTAGTAAGATGTCACCCCTATGTAATTGTGTTCAGCCAGACTCAATCTGCTTATGGAGATGTAGCTGACCCAATCGCCAGAGACTTCTTCTCCATTAACATGTTTACCGACTAACCGGTGGTAGCCTTCATCATCCATCTCAAAGCGTACTCTGCTCTTTGCCTGTTCGAATATTTTCTCGTGAGGCTCTTCCGTGAGGTTTCGATCTTCACTCATCTCATAGGTCCTTCCGTGTTGAAGTGAGGTTGTATCAGTGAGAGATTTTTGGCAAAGCCTCGATAAGCATCTCCTGGCCAAATTCCAGGTTAGCTACACCCTCAAGGAGCATCGCGCAGGCGTTAAGTGGATTGTCAACAATTTGGATGACCTCCTCTTTAACCTCTCCCTTTTTGCCACGCTCCCTATAAGTAAAGCGATATTTACCGTTAGGAACAAACTCGTCAGCTAGTTCAAAGTCCATTGTCGATTTCTTTCTTTTCCGGATGTTTAACGAGTTTGTGTTGATAGATCCCGTTTGGTGTCCTGTAGGTCTTCTCGCATTTGTCACAATGGTAAGTCCTGCCGGAAGACCTCGTTTGAGGTGAGCTGACCTGTACCATGTTGACGTTTGTAGTTGAAGTGCCGCCAATAGCCATAGTAGTCCTCCTTACTGATATTTGTCCTGCACCAAGTCGTAGGTACGTCCACGACGTTTCCAGAGAGTCGTCTCTACAGGTGGTGGAGACGTCGATGTGGTCTTGTCAAAGGCTGTTTTTGCCTCGTCCAAGTCGGTGAAATACTGATCAGGCAACGCAGTAGCGTTGTCGAACCAACCACATAGTACGTAGCTGTCACTCATTTAGCGTTAGAGGTCTGTGACGATCTCCCTCCGTTTCACAAGCCGAGTAGCCTTTGTCATAACCCTCTTGATGGGTGACCATAACGAGGACCGGCAAGATAATTGTGAGCAAGAGAAAGACGATGAGGTAGTGATACTTGGTATCCATCACCTTGAAGCCAGAGAGTGACGACGCATTTCTTTGCGACGAGCATTCTGCTGTTCCTTTGTCATGTTGGCCCAGGGGAGACCGAAGTCGTTGTCCCATTTCTTTTTCACAGGCTTGTCCTTCTTGGCAGCGTACTTGCTCTTTGAAGGCTTCTCGATGGTGTCGTCTGCCTCTGCGATAGGGTAGCCAGTGCTGACGGTCTCTTTTTTGGAAGCAATGATGATGGATTTTGCAGCAGTTTTTACTTGGGACATCGAATGTCCTCCTATTTTGAGTTAATGTTGGTGGAAAGCGGCTGGAATTGCACCAGCACTTCGAGTAAGCAACACGGCAAGTGTTACGTAAGGGTCGTTCCATCCCCGCCTCAGCATCTACTCCATGCTCCCCAAAATGTTATTTCGAACTTCTACTTGGTAGACGAGTGAGGACCACCACGAGGTTTTCTAGTCCCGATGGGTGGTTTCTCAAGGTCTTTCTTGGCGACCTTCTTGATGGTCTTCAGATCAGGTTCATCGAACCAGCACCCTTCAACCAGCTTGTTGTCTTTCTCGACGGGCGGCTGCACGTAATATCGGTTACAACCATGTATATGATCTGCTCGAGCAGTGATCATTCCTTTGAAACCTGTGGAAAAGCTCTTCACTTGGTCTCCGTTGTCGTGTCCGAAAGGGTATGTTGGTTCAATCATAACGAACTCCTTGTTATACATCGACCTTTATTTTCGAAAAGGCGATTGTGGGTGTGAGAGCTAGCGTCATCATGACTTCGAGATTGACAGCCAGTGGTCTCTGGTCAAGTGTATCAAAAGGACACACTGCTACATGTTCCGACTCTTTTGTCTTCACCATATAGATTTCAGGATTCGGTACAAACAACCGAAACCAGGATAACGAATGGTGATCATTGTAGGAAGTGGCAAAGTGCTCCCAATTAGGAGAGTCCAGGCCAGCCTCCTCTCTGAACTCACGCTGCATTGCTTCATTAGCCCATTCGCCAGGTTTTACTTTGCCGCCAACGCCGTTCCATCGTCCGATGTTATGAGAGGGACCACGATTTTTCTCGATCAGGACGACACGATCAATACGCTCATTGAACATGAGACCTGTGCAGTAATTTATCATTTACTCCTCCAATTTAAGAGTCAGGCTTAAGGTCTAGCCACTCAGAGGCCATAAACCCGCATCCTGCGGTCTTGTGTTCGTGCTTGCAGTCCCAAGACCGCATAGTGTTACTGAGCACTGTGATTATGTCAGACAGTTGCAGACCTTCTTTAGGTGTGAACCAGTTCGTACCCATGCGGACTTCACCGTCTTTGACTTCCACATCGTGGCGATGGAACCAACGAGAAATACCTCCAGAGAAAGGCTCTTCACTGTTAAAACCCTTGTAAACATCAGGGACAGTGTCGTAGGCAGGTAGGTGTTCAGCGCTGCCTAATGGTCTGCTGACAACATTTGTCGGTAATGTCAACATATTAATCTCCTGTGGTTTCATCGATGATGTCAATCAGAGCAGCGAATTCAGTCAGAGTCTTGTATCGATTCTTCCAAGAGCGCAATTCATTCTTTGCTCTTGTCAGTACCCTTTCCCGAGACTCCTTCTCAGACATCGCGTTGACAATTGTATTGAATTTAGGATCATTGGGTGCGCCCACATTTACAAAAGCGCGTACTGGCTCTTGCTTAGGCGTCTCTATGAACCTTACTACGATAGATCGAATGAGGTATCCAGCCTCAGAACGTCGCCACTTATCAGCAGCTTTCTTGTTGTTCCATTCGAAGTGCTCATGGAGAGGACTGGCAGGGTCTTTGGAATTCAATAACACATAATCTGGTGTAATTGTACCTCCATTTTCCTTGCGCAGCCTCTCCAATTCAGCACCTACGATCTCGGGTGTCATCCCAGCTTTGAGACGAGCACCCTGCTTGAGTTCGTAGACAGTTGTCATTATGCAGCTTCAGCGACGTCGAAACTGAGATCATGGGGAATCTGCAGCTGTGCCGGTGCAGCATTAGCCTTGGCGTACTTCTTGTCGAGAGCCTTGACTTCACTACCGGTACCAACACGGAAACCGCCGTAGATGCCACCTTTTTCAGTGCGCCACTCGAACACACCCACTGCAAAACCGGCTGTGTTGAACAGGTTTATGACCTGTGCATCAGACATCAGTGCAGAGTTATACGAGACCATGAGCTTACAGTACCAGGTGTTGTACCCAGGACGGTAACGAAGGAAGGATGTTCCCATCCCAATTTTCACCATGTCCTCGCGCATCACAGGCGCATCACCGAGGATTCTCGTGTGTTCACCAATAACCTTGATTGCTTGTCGTGCCGCTACCTTTGTCATGTCCAAAGAGGTACATGCAGTGACAGCAGCATTCTTGAAACCAACGCAAGGTAGCATATCGAAACCTTCCGCATCAAGGTACCGAGCCTCCTGGCACTCCCGAATAGGATCACGGGGTCCCTTTGGCTGCGCTGCAATCTGCAGCTGCTTGTCCATCATTTCCTTTTTGGCCTTTGCAGACCATTTGTGAACGATCAGAGGAGAATCCCCAATCACTGTCACTTCCATAGTGACAAGTTTCATCGGTGGAATTTCAATTATTTTTGCCTTAGCCATTTTCTTAGTTCCTTCAGTTTTTATGCGAGCGTTGTCTTTATACTGCCTGCTCACGATAACAGTTCTTAAACCAAGCCTGCCGATACGCACCAGTACGCACCGAACCCAGACGTTGCACTACAATACCTTCCATTTCCATTACTGCCTCAACGCTACAAACCAGGACGCACCTCGACGATACAATCCATTCCCTTGCCATTACTGCCTAACCGATACAAACCTAGCCCTAACCCTACTATACGCTACACTACCCTCCCGTCCAATTCCATTACTGCCATTCCATTTGCGCGACTCGCCACGCCGAAACATTACCAAACTCTCCTTTACCACTTCCGTTACTGCCGCACCAGGCCTAAACAAGCCCTAACATTGCAATACAATCCAATACCATTACTGCCACTACCCACCATAACTCGCCTAGCCCTTTCATTACGTTACCCTCCCTTGCCAATACCGTTACTGCCAATACAATACGAACCGATCCGTAACATCACACTGCTCTCCATTCCAATCCCGTTGCTGCCTTTCCGTTCCACACCGTCCAATCCCTTTCGGAAATGGATTGTTAGGCACTTATAGAGATAGTAACAGGTACCACCTCAAACCTGTGTTTCCACGAGGGGGTTAAGTCATGCGAAATCCTGCGACAAACCGAGTGCAGCTTCCGCCACATCCTTGCAGTCATCAGTGCCCTTGCACTCATGGAAAATTGTTTCCAGTGCCGTCTTGTATCTGTGATGCTCGTCGCACATGCGGTCAACTTCTCTCATATTAAAGTTGCCGCTCTTAAACTCAAAGTCAGTAACAGTACCTCTATCGTGTGTTTTACCGTGGGCGCTGTCAGGCCAACAACCCGTGACCGTACCCACATCTCTCATTAGCCGCTCGCGAAACTCAGGTTTTAGATATTTATTGAATAGTTCGGCTCGTTCCTTTGCCTCAACCTCCGCAAGCTGTTCATCCGTTGGGCGTTCACTAACAACACGCATCAAGCACAATCCTATGGATGGATTGACCATTAATTTTGTTATCCATGACACAGTTGCGGCATCACGTTCCCGCATGGTGTAAGGCTGCATGATTGCTTGAAAATCTTCCTCTGACATTTCCCTATGATGGAAGGTCCATGTTTCACCTTTAGGGTGTTGCCACCACATTGCGTACTTCATTTATTGATCTCCAATGCAGCCACGCAGATTGCGAGGGGTAGGGTTAGTGCTTTCACAACTTTCTGTGGGTTGTGGGTTCTCGATGGTAAGTCATCAGTTAGCAGTAATTCAAATGAGCCGTCTTGGTTTTGCTGTATATACTCAATTCGCCACCCATCCGGCACCAGAGCCAGCGCGTCGTCTGTGTCGAGGGTGGGGTTTGGTTGTGCGCCTTCCCAGAAGCCATGCAGAACATCATTAGGGTGCCACAGCGTATCCGTTACTCTCGGATGATGTGTCTTCGCTCTTATTTCAGCCTTCCACCCCATAGCCAACAGAAATTCATCTGATAATTCCCGTGATCCGGGACCAGCTTGTAGCTTCTCTCTGCGCGTTATCATTCAGCAGTGAACGTAGTAAGATTACACAACATGAACTTCATCGTTCCCTCCGAGCCTTGGGCAAGTACTACGTCAAATCCCTTACAAGATGCAGGGATAATAGGTAGACTTCCAGTCTCTAAATAAGAGCAACCTTCGCAGAGTTTCCCTTCAGGCACCAAGATATGACGATTAGTATCGCGGACCTTTTCGACCTCGGGGACGACCACGTTGTCTTCCTTCAGAGTCTCTTCGCTTGGAGTCACTTTCGAAGACATTGAGATATCTTGCTTCAAAGTCGGGCTGGGAGAGGGAGTCGTTAAGGCCTTCACCGACGGTGTATTTGAGGGACTCGGTGTTGGACTCGGTTTTACCTGAACCCCTGAAGTGATCACGGAAGGCGTCGATAACGGCGGCGCTTTTAAGGAAGGCGGGGATATGCCCACTGTGGGAGATGATATAGATGGGCCCTTCGGTCTCACTTCCGACATGTCTATCGTCGTCGGTGAAGGGGTTTTCGTAAAGATATCCGCTGTCGCCTTTACTGAAGGAGACGGGGACGGTGATTTGGGTACGTTGATCTTCACCATGCGTGAGGACTCCCTTTAATAACCCTGCCCGAAGGCCGATTTCGAACTTCTTTGGTCGGTACATAATTGGCACCGTAACCGATCTTAGCGTTCTCCAAGAGCTTCTCTGCAAGGGTCTGCATATAGACAATTGCATCCTCCATAGGAATGCCAGCGTAGAAGAATGTAAAGGCGGCATTGTAGATGATACCTCCCATTGTGCTACCAGCAGCATGTCTGCCGACAACTCTTTTGATGTAAAAAGACTTAGCCTCAGTAGGCGCCATCTGCCGAACAGTCATGAACTCCTCCAAAAACTCTATAGCGTCCCCTAAAGGAACACCTGAATGCCAAAAGATAAGAGAAGTGTCAATTATAGACGCTCCTCGTGGATTGCCAAGCTCTCGCCCAATGAGCAGTGCTTGGACGTAGCTTGCCTTGTCCCCATCAGGAGACATTCTTCGTCGTATTCTCATAGTGTCTCCTGTTAGTCAAATAGGGTGTCTAGATGTGACATGAACTCATCATGGTGTTCAGTCCTGCGACCAATCTTTATGCTGAGAGATGTCCTGATATGTTCCTTACGGAGAAGCTGCCGAAACAGCCTCTCCTGGAAGTTTACAAACGTCAAGAATTCAGTTGGTACATTTGATTTCACGAGATTGCTAGTGTACTGGTTGTACAGCCTCTCCAGTGTTGTCGGTGGTGTTGACATTTCTGTCTCCGTTGTTGGCCAGAATTTTGCTTCTGACAAGGTCGAGAATGCGTTTAGCAATGACTTTCTTATCAAACGTCATACACTCTGCGTAGAGCGTCTTCGCGATGTCATCGACAGGAAGGACCAAGAGGCCAACGGCGATAAACATTTTGTCGCCCTCCTCCATAGCGAGTCGAGTGAACTCCAACTGAGGTACAATGACAATATTATTTCTTGACAGATGCTCCCCACCGGCTTGCACCAGCGCTAACGCTGCGTCTAACTTCCTTGAGAGGTCATCAGAAATGTCCTCACTCTGGTGCGCTTCCATTTCCTTCCTGGCGAGATCCCTGCACAGCTTTTCGGCAGACCTGTTCGTAGAGTGATGCCCTTGAAAGCTCTCCGACACTGTTCGGAATGTTGTACCAGGACGACCGTTTAAGTCCAGAAAATCCCAAGCATGTTCAAAGGTATCTTCACTAGCCTGAAGAACCGTCTTAATGATGTCGACTTCGTGGCACTTAACGATGGCGAGTTTACAGATACCTGCAGCTTGCCAGTTGTATTTGACTGTACGGTCCTCTGTGAGAGTGATTTCCTGAGTGACGTTGTACGTGAGACAAGAGGGCCTCTCCAATTTTTGCACACGAATACCTCGGTAGTAGAGATACTGTGAAGGCACCCTCCGAATCTCCAAGCCAGGGAGGACCACGTCAGGCGTATCTTCCAGAGTAATGGAGTTGCGATCCTGATGAATCTTTGCGAGTTCCGTGCCCTCGACAACGATTGTGGTTGTACCGGGAGAGCCTGTGGATTTGCCTTCGAAAACTTCACCTTGCTCGTCCATGGTATTGCACCACAGTTCACGATAAGCTTGCCACAGCTCCCAGGTCTTACCGAGTTCTGTTGTGAAGCCCAGCTCGTTACCATCCAAGGTAACAATGTTGAAAGTGTCGTTGCGAATCTTTGTTGAATTCACGGCGAAGACGTATTTTTTGTTACCGCGATACATCACCACATCATGGTGCTCTCGCAGAAGAATAGCGATAGCGTACTTCAGACCTGTACCGAAAAATCCAATGGGCGAGTCGCCCTCTTTGGAACTGGCACCGAAGGTACTGATTGCACGCATGTCGATTAGACCGTCGTTCTTGAAGGTGACAAACATTATATGTTCCTTGTAATGCTGTTTGGGTTAAAAGAGGCCATGGCAACAGTTCGTAGAAGAGCGACTCTGTCGTAGGGCTTCATTGTTCTCATGGCACGTTCGATTTTGTAAACATCGATCTCACCAGACTTCTTTCGAGGGAGTCGTCCGCAGACAACCCACTCACCGTACTCCTCTTCATCCATAGCTACGCACCAAGTTCTGCTTAGCGTCTATAGAGAGACCCCAGTCTCTTTCAAGCTGTGCCAGCTCCCCATTGATCATACATGTGCAGTCATCACCGGAGTAGAATGCAGAAATTGCTGCAACGACATCCGAAGTGTCATCAGGGGTGTCGGTTTGAAACTTTATGATTTTAGTTGGTGAGAAATCATGGTTGAGAAATACAACCTCGAATCGTCTAACTGGTCCTCGGACGCTACTACGAGGTAGGTCGAGAATCGTGTTAATGACTCTAGAGAGTGCGTTCATTGGGACTCCTCCTAACCTTCCTTGAGAAACTCTGGAATGCGTCGGACGAGATGCTCGGTGACATTGCTGTTAATGTCATGCAGGCCGTCCTTGGGCTGTGGATAGCAGTCGTCCCAGGACTCCTCCGAGGTTGGCTGCCGATTGACATCAGTGAAGCTCTTCCAGAAGTCATTCATTGCTTCTTCTGTAGTGAAATCAAAGGACAACCGAAAGACGTCCCTAAGTTCTTCTGTTTCTGTGTGTGACAAATTAACCTCCTGCTTGTTCAATTACATCGATGATTGAGTGAGCCACACTTTTGTCCAGCTTACCGACATTTTCGATAATGCTGGCAGCTGAGTATAGCGCACGGTGCTCGGTAGAGGAACTCGGATAATCAGCTTCTGCAAGATACCGAAGTTTACCTACTAAGCTCTTATCGCGAAACGCATCGTAGCGTGTTCTGTCAGACATCCTAATCAGTAAGTAGCGATCACAGGTGCTGTTGTGGCAAGTACCTGCATGGTTGAAACAAACCAGCCACCAAAGGCGGCCAGGGCGATAAGGCTAAGTAGTGTCTTAATCTTCATTGTCATTTCTCCTTGTTATGCTGTTAGGGGTTGAGTGGAGGCCATGGCCAAGGTACATTAGGCTCAATCGCCCAATCACTTCTTTTGAATCGATACCAACCATGACCCATGCCTGTGGCAGTGTTGTCGAATTGAGCGCCTACATAGCCAGAAGGCTCTAAAAGCACTGGCATCTCAGCCAAAATAGCACGTTCACCGGACAGTTTAGTGTTCGGGCCGATGTACGTGCCGTGAAACTCTTCACAATGCTCGCGGTGGGTACGATTAGAGAATTGTTTTGGATAACGTTTAGCGAGATTTATCAAGGGTCTCTCCTGTTAATGTGAAAGTTGACTCTGCATGTAAGCAAAGCGGACAGACTCTCCTAGTGCTTTTGTGGAGGTTCTGCCCTTTTTGTGATGCGCCTGGCACCCGCAAACAGTGGTGGTGTCGGGACACTCGATATCGCGTTTTTGATCTCTCCGTTCCTCCAACGGTGCAGGATACTTACTGACGAAGGTCGCGCCATTCTCATTGTTGACAACTGCGAAAAAATCCCCTGTAAACAAATACAGGGTCTCGTCAACGAATTCAAGCTTTAGTAGTGCAGGTAGTTGTCGAGGACCGTGAGGACAGTCCAAAACATTGTCTCTTATCGAACCAAGGATAGGGTCGATACGCTGTTTTGTCTTAGCCTCAAGAAAGGCCTTGACGGACCAAGAATCTTTATAGGTCGCCAGAGTACCGGTAATTGGCCCTACTAGCTGCAGCAGCTCTTGCTCGCTCAGATTGAAGCTCTTTGTTGGATTCCATGTTCTTCTGAAACGCATCGCCATTTGTATTCCCCTTGGTTCTCTTTTGCATTGTGCCTACAATATCCAGTATAGTGGACTGTAGACGATTAATAACAAGTTCCGCATCTTCTTTTGTAACTGTGATGCCGGAACTCCGCTGGTAATAATCTCTTACACCAGCGGCCCCGTACTCCTGAATCTTCTCGCCTATGAGAAAATCAGCTCTCTCGTCAAGGGTCTTGAAATTTCCCCTTGAGGTCAACTGTCATGTCCATAACGGGATGCTGTAATCTCTGCCTCACCCAAAGAAGGTTCCACTGGACTCCATACAGGCATGCAGGAAGCCGTGTCTTTAAGTAGCTCATCGGCAATGAGGGTTATCTTGTCGCCGAGGTCATAATCACAGTTTTCAAGGCTGATGTCGCCAGCATCACCCATAATATTGATGAGTGCTGCCAGATCATTCAAACCTGTTTCAAGCGTCTCAACACTCTCACGATCTCGTTGGAAACGCACCGTGTCAGCAGCTGCAGTAGACACTGCGTTGCATAGTTCGATAAGCTTGGTGGCACGTGATGTAATTTCTTGTGACATGCTTGCGTTCCTTTTCAGAATGATGAGAGAAAGTCGATGAAGAATTCTTCAAAGTCTTGACACAAATCGTTGTGGTCAGGTGTATCGCGCTCTTCCTGATCGATTGTGCTGTATTTCACAATACTCTCCTCCAATTTAATAGCGAAGAATTGCTCCTGCAGTTGTGACTTTGATAAAGTGTCGCATGCGGACATGGCGACTAGCTTGAGGTCATCTAAACAGGTAGTCATTGCGATTGTTACAGACATAGTGGTATTCCCCTTGGGTTTGTCAGCTATCTAGCTGAGCTGGTGTTTCTGTTGAAGGTATTTCCGCAACAGTCTTTGAGAGCAGTTCAAGACAATGTTCCATGTCCTGTTTTGGGTTGCCGTGCTTGGCTAAGATCCCTGCCAGTGAAATGAGCGTTTGAAACGTCATAGCATAGGCTACGGTAACAGTTTCCTGGTTGGTTTCACACCGATTTAGGTGCTGTAGATAATTGGCAGTTACGGCAGCTTTCGCACTGGCTACCATATTTCGAAGGTACTCAGGACCGTCATAGTGCCCTTCGCCCTGCATTTTGTCGTCTTCAGCCATGTAATTTGAACCTTCCGTCCATAAAGCTTTTGAGAGGACGTACCCAGACATGGGGTACGGTGTCGACAAGCGTACTTCGGTAGACGACAACCTTTTCAAGGCTCTCTTCATCCAGACCGAAGTCAGTGATCTCGTATTCACCATCAGTCTTACGATGGGTGCACCTTGTTTCTTCTAACCTGAAGCGAACCTCTTCCAGGTCTCTGAAATCTTCTTCGACAGTGCTACGAGGCTCAACCCCGAAGTAAATTTGTGGATCAGTTATTTCCACCACATCATACATGACAGCAGTACCGTCATAGATGGACTTGGCATATAGCACTGCCTGAGACCTCAAGGGCCACATCGCAACACCGGTTGTCACTGATATCAAGAATTCCCAATCAGTGACACTGTTTCGTGTTCTTTGAACGCGTATTCCGTACATTTGAATTCTTTCTATTAAGGAGAATAGGGAGAGTAACCTACTTGATCACTCTCCCCTTAACCCCGCACCAGTTGGGCGCCCTTCCGGGAAGACCTTCTCATCTGCATATGATAGATGACGCAGCATCTACGGTGCGTATGGTACTGCCTTAGGGTGGAACCATTAGCGGCCCAGTCACCTTCCGCCTTACGAGCGGATTCAGGAGCCGTACCAATTACAGGGAAGGCAGAAGCACTACACAAGGGTCAAGGGAGGCGTCCCTCGGAGGCTTCTGCGATCCCACCCTATGCGATCTATGACCGCTTCGGGGTTACTTACCGGTTAGCACGTGCCCAAAGCTGACGCATGAACTTCGTGATAGCACCGGTATAATACGTGCTGAATTCGGCTTGGTCACAGGCGATTACGCCTTTATTGAAGCCGCCGTCGGACAACATCTTTTGAGCCTCCACAACATCATTCGGAAGCTGCATGACATGATCTGTCCGACTGTCAGTATAGGTGATAGTGCCCCTAGACTGTGCAATATCGAGTTGCCGTGTCTCTGAATTGAACACAATGATATCGCCGCGTGCTCGGACATTCTTGAAGATGCTTGAAGCTTCAAAGATCTGTGAGAATTCTACGATATGGCAGTTGACACCTTTGTGCCAGATTTTATTTGACAATGTGTTATTCCTTGCATGATTTGGGATGTTTGGAAAAGACCCACGAAAGATTTGTAGTACCGTCTGAACGATAGGGGTCCATCTTGAAGGAGGCTATCCGTCGCGTTCAGCTCTTGTTTCAATTTCTGTATGGATGCAGTCCCACATTTCGATCTCATCGACGATTTCTTCAAGAGTGACGTCATCTTGTTTAGTAAGGTGCCGAAGGCTCGAAAATAGAGTGTTTGAAGGAAAAACAGCACGTTGTACATTTCGCACCCGATTGATGTTCGATCGCAATGTCGCATAAGAAACGATGACAAGCGCGAAGTCGAGAATGATTAAGATGATAAGCATGGTGAGCAGTAGGTCGGATTCTTGTAGTAGTTCTGTCATCATCGTCTCCCTTGAATTTTTCGAAAAATTCCCCCAAAGCTCCTAATGGAACCTCGGGGGAATCGATATCAGAATAACCCTTGTGGGTTACTCGGCAGCGGTAGCTTCAGCAGATGCTTCGGGTGCAGCTTCACCACCGGCAGCAGCGGCCTTTTCTTTGGCCATCTTTTCACGGTACGCAGCCAGGGCTTCAGTAGCCCTCGGCGAAACAGTACGCTTGACTTTACCGGCGTTGTAAGCTTCGATGACAGCTTCACGATTTTCAACGACCCAATTGGCCAGTTCTTCGTTGTTGTCATCAGTAGCGTCGGCAATGGCAACACGAGCGGCAGCCATCTTTTCGTCTTCGTCCATGCGCTTGACTGTCTTGTACTTCAGTTCAAGGCTTTCCTGATTTTCGACCAGGAATGCATAGGCTTTGTCACCACTTGCAGTCATAGCTGCGAAGGCGGCGTCAATTTTCTTGTGGTCGGACTTTGTGATACGGCGGATAAAGCCGCTTTCAAAGGCACCGGCTACGACATTCCGGTTAGCAACGAGCCAGTCAGACAGGTCTTCATTGTTGTCGGTGACAGTCATGAGAGCTTCTTTGATCTTCGGGCCGCGCAGGTAATCCTGAGCTTCGGCTTTGGTATCAAAAGTGGTTCCGTCTGGAGCAGCGTATACTTGTTTGAGTTCGTCGGTCATAGTAGTATTTCCCTTATAAGGATATGAAGTTATTTTTCAAGCTTGATGCCCTGTTTGGTCTTGAGATTCAAATAGGGTTAATTTAACGGGTTGGCAGAATCAGGGTGACATACTTCCTCCAGTTTTGAGGCGAGAGCTTCGCCAGGTTCGTCAGCGTGGTACGGAGAGGCCATTCGGGGCGACATTTGGGGGAATGTCGTCAGGGGTCCGAGGTGGTCTCTCCGGCCCACTCTATGGCTGCATTAAAAGAGCAACAGCCTTAGTTAGTTCATTGCATAGGTATGTGCGCGAGGCACTTTGAAACCGGCGGCATGTTTGTGACCGCCACCGCCAAAGACTTGTGCGATTGCAGACACATCTTGACCACTTTCTGTGGAACGTAATGAGAAGTTTCTGTGGTCCTCGCTGTCAGAGTACACTGCCGAAAAGGCACGACCCTCTGCCAAACGATTTCCCAGTTCACTGGCATACATAGGTGGCGCGTTGGCGACCAGGACTGTATAGCCATTAATCTCCATTTCTCTGGCGGAGTGCTTCTCCAGCCAGTCGAGATTCTTTTCAAACTGACGTCGGAGAACTGTCCCTTCGGCAATAAGATTGTCAATAGGCTCCAACATAAGTCGGTTCCAATTTTCGATAGTCATGTCTTGTGCAAACAATGCAGTAGTCACCAGACGAGTCTCTGGGTGGTCGAATATCCAAAGATCACGATCCTGAATGAACTTAATAAGCTCTGGCTCATCCACATCATCATACCCTGCATAGCTGTCACAAAGGTATTCCCAGGTAAGTGACGCCCCACTACGCTCTAGGTCAAAGATCACACTGAGTTTCTTGAGATTAGTTCTACTGCTTCCTTGTCTGAGCAGCTCAATTTCATGGGCGGCAGTCTTGTGGTGATCAATGATTGTCAGCGTCCTGCAAACATCAAGAATCTTTAGCAAGTCACCGTACTTGTAACTGAAATCGACGAGGAAGACATCTCTCCCCGTACAGTCATGGAGGTACTCCGGTGATAGTGGTCCGTAGTGGCCTTTTAATTCCACAAAGGGATAAGGGTACAGCTGGTGGAAACTCCAGAGTGCACCGAAGCCATCCAGGCAGTCACCATGATAGATGACAGTCGCAATTGGGGGAGGTGTAGGGTTCGGGATATTGTCACCAACGAGGTTCTTGTATTCGTGATAGAAGGCCTCGACTGCATCGTAGTAGTCTACGTTAGAGATCAAGGCGTTTTGACCGATATCGTCGGTAGGCCGGTCTTCTTCAAGAACTCTTTCACAGTAGCTGCGAAGGGCTTCCATAACAATCACTTGAGAGAGTGGGCCAATAGCCCCAGACTCCATGAGTTGAGTGACTTTCTCAAGGTTTGACATGTATAGCTTATTTGGCAATTACGCCTCCTGTATTACATCAACGAATCACGTCGTCGATCATTTTCAAAATCGGCTTGATCAGCCAGTCTGTCAGATACGTGGTTTGAAACAGCACTCGGATCTTTGTTGACAGCCAGTGAAGCCTCTTCTTCAGTCGCTTCAGGATGATCATCCATATACTGTCCGATCATTTCCTCCTCAGCAGCCATATACAAGTCTTTATTCCTGCTCATGATTCATCTCCGGATTAGCAATTTCTAGAAGTACATCTCCATGACACGCTTTTGGTGCACAGAAACAAACGAGATCTTTACCTTTCAGCTCTTTAACGACTCTGAGGACAAGTTCAGGTGTAACACTGTCCCTGAACTTTCGAACGACTTCGGCACGATCCCCGTCTCTACCAATTAGAAAGGGATTTCCCCAGGGTCCAGGACGGCCTATGTAGACCGCCCCTTTAGGTACACCTGTAGAAGGCATCTTGAGAACCTTCGGCATTAGAATATCCGATCGATAACTTCGATGAGATAGGCAGCATCGATATTTGAGTCGCCCCTCTCACGAAGCTTGCCAATGACTTCCATGAAGTAGGCTGCATCAACACCTGTGAGCTGGTCCTCGAGAGTCTTCAAGTCAGTTAAGTCGAGTTGACTTACCTGGAAGAGCATCTTGAGGTATTGCCCGGCATTGATTGTGAAGCCACGGTTGATAAACTTCCGAGTCCTGATAACAGAACACAGAGGATACCGCGAACCGATGTAGATGAGTTCCCTTGAAAGCAATGCTTCAAGTGCCTTTGCATTCAGCACCAGCTCACCAGACTTTGAATCGAAATAATTCATCGTATGAACAAAGTCAAAGTTGGCATGTAACTCATCCGGTGTTCCGAAGAATCGTGTGATGATCTGCACATCATGTGACAGGGTAATAGCATTAGTGGACATGAAGACAGGACGGTATTTGTCCTCGTCGTCAGCATCTGCGTCCATGACATTCATGGCAGCTTCCACATAGTTTCCGGCAGCGTCTTGGTTTTCGACACTCTCAAAGTATTGATAGTCCTCTTGAGGAGCACCGGCAATACCTGCAGAGCGTACCTTGATACCCACACGGTCATCTTCCTTGACGACGACGATGTCGAGGGTTGTAGGATGGTTCTTGAAGCTCGAAGGAGGGTTCGCCTTAAACTTCCTGACGTAGTATTCGGCAACGGCGATAGTGGTGGCCCTGTCGCGGAAATAGATATCAAAGTCGTTGACACGTTCTTTCAGCAGCATTGAAGCGATGCAACCACCGGTGACTACGACATTATGCCGTATTTGGGTTTGCAGCGCGGGATCATCAATCGACTCAAGCCAATCCTTAAGTTTGGCTTGGATAACTTTTTTGATTGTTTTGGCCTTCATATTACAGTCCTTGTATGTAAGGGAGAGGATCAGCAGCGATTTTGTCGATGCGTCTCTCGATGAAACGGGGGAGAAAAAGTGAGTGTAGCTCATTCGTTTTCGAGGTGATTACCTCATTAAAACGTACTGTGATAATAGATCCAAGCCAGCCTTCTTGGCCAGCCCAAATTTCAGCACGGAGTTGATCCGTCATACCTGATACGTTTACTTGTAGTAGGCCGTCGCTGGATACGCAAACCAGGGCACCCAAGCTACCTTCGTATTTACCATTGCCTTCAATGAAATCGGCCACAAAGAGTTCACATTCACGCTCAGCCTTGAGTTTATATTGGTGTTTCGAGGTGCCGTTTTTCCACAGGCCTTGGGCGCTTTTTACAATTGTACCTTCACCGCCTCTGGCAATGACATCGTTGTAGTGCGTTACCGATTCTTCTTTCGTATAAGATACCCTTGTTTCCGCAACACAGGCTACATTGCAATCACCAAGGTGTCCTTGTAGTTTTTCCAGACGCTGTTGGTAAGGCTCCTTGCTCTCTTCCAGTCCTAGGATGACATTGAGAGGTACAGTATCCCAGGCCACAAGATAAATGATTAGTGAGCTGTCAGCTAGACCTTCGCCGGATTTCAATATGTGGTTGAACATGCCGTTAGAAGTTTTACGGTCGAGAAAACCATGGGTGCCCATGATGAGTAACTCACCGTGAGTCTGGTAACCTATTGGTAGGTCGACATTCAACTCATTCGTGAAGTCACCCAGAACACGATTATTGAAGTGGTGTCCGGTACGAGTAGAAATGGGTGTCGCATCTTCGTAATTTGTGACGTTGACAAACATACCGTCCATCTTTTCCTGACTGTACACGCCATCTTCCCAGATGAAGATCTCATCCTTGACGTCTTTCGGTAGTGAACAGCGCATATACGGGACCACAGGGATTGTCTTTGGTTTAGCCTTATTGATTGTCTTTGCACTGAATCCCGCCCGAAGATCCTTCTTGAGGATGTTCAGGAAAAGACTAGCAGAGTCCCCACTGAGGCCTACAAGCTCATCAGCAATAGCCTCTCTGGCATTGCGCCCTGAGACAGAACGATTCGCAAGATCGTCCAGAAGTTGAAATGTCGCCAATGTGAAGACACCTCTGTCGCCATGCACCAGCGGCATACTGAGTACACCAAAGTTAGTGTGTGGATGGTAGGCAAGCTTGAGGACTTTTTCAAACTCAGGATCATCAAGGAAGTCTTGCAGAACTGCCACCTTGTCGTTCTTGCCAGGCATGCTCTCGACTATGCGTAGTACGTCGTATATTTCGTCGGAATTCATTGGTAGCCTCCTACTGGCTTTCCTTGGTTGGGCTCTTCTTGAGTGCTTCTTCGACTACAGAATCGTAGTCTGCGACAGTCATTATTTTGCTGGCAGGGAGGTCCTCTATAACGATAGCGAATGTCTCCTCAAGTACCATAATGATCTCAACGCGATCCAGACTGTCAGCACCTAGATCATCTTCAATATTGTCAGTATCGAGGATAGGCCGATCAGTCTCGATAGGTAGCATGTCCCTCAGGACACCCCTTATTTTCTCTCTCATAGAGACTCCTTAAGGTTGTATCAGAAATGTTACGAGAAGAACCACCGCACCTAGCCATCCGAGGACAGTCGCGGGAGTCCTTGTTTTTGTTTGTTCTTGTAGAAAAGTACGGAAGCAACCACTAAAAGGGTCACTCCCGCATTCGCCAGAAACATTGTTAAAAGATCTGCCACTGTGGCCCCGCAAAGAATTGAAGTGCGATTAGTAAAAGCACAACACCAAACAGTATTGGTATTACACCGTCTTGTTTTGGCTTCTCTCGAACTACCAGTACCCTGAACCCTCCGATAAGAAATAGAAGTCCAAGTAGAACGAGCATAGTTGGAAAGGTAACCATTTACTTTCCTTCCAGTCTATCGAAGAGTGACCTGATGCGTTTCATTGCAACAGGGTGAACTTTATAGTCATACTCAATGGTAGCCAGCTCTCCTTCGATCCAGTCACGCTCAGTGAGAATGTCGTACTCGCTGACAGGGTCAGGGATTTCGTCAACAGCCACCTCAGCCTTTTCGGCGAGGATCTTCTTGACCATTTCCTCACCCTTTTTACTTACGAGATACTGTGTGCTGACACCACCTGTAATGAGTGGATTGACAGCGTTCTTGTTCATGTAACCTGAGTGACACAGAACCTCTAGACCCTGGCCCATAGCAGCGCCCCAAGGTAATCCAGGGTTATCGGAGGCCACGTCCACAAGAAGTCTCTCTTCGTAGTCTGTTAGTGCTATTGACATAGTAATCTCCCTTGTTTTCAGTTAAAGTTCAGGCGAGAGTAGCCCTTGCCCAGGTACGTAATCGATTTCAACGCAAGCAATACGTCCACGAAAAGAATCTTTGGCAGCTTGATCAGCTTCACCTTTGGTACGGTGGTAGGCGGTGTTGCGTAAGATGTTGACCCAGACCTTACGAGAGCCTGCGTCATTGACGATACGAAGCTCTTCGGAAACGATATCTTCTTGGGCAGTATCCAGTATAGCAAATTCACCGTAGTCATTCATTCGGATGACGACGCTCTCTTCACCGACCTTGATGATACCCACTTTGTTGAAGTTTCCACCAATGTCCGTAGCAAGCAGGTACACATTGTGTCCTTGATTAGTTACAAGCTTCTCTGTCCAGTCGATTGTCATTTTCAATGTACTCCTGATTGTTTCAGTTTTATGGGTGAGCGATCATAACAATCACTCACCCATAACGATTTAACTAGTAAGATCAACGATCTCACATACACCAGCTACACAAGCCATTGTACCGGCTCCTGCAGTCATGTCTTGGTCTTCGAATTCACCGAGTTTTGCCCAATCGACATTTTTCGGCATCATCTTGATCAGATCTTCGTACTCATCTTCAAAGATCTCCTGGTACGGAGCTTGACGATAAGTATGATCAGAGTACGGTAAGAAGCTCACTCCAGAGATTTCATCGAAGTGCTCCCATACCCAAGCGCCAACGGCCAGCCATTCTTCGTCCCGAACGTACACTGTGATGGAGGGTTTATGCTCACACCAGTGACGTTGATAAACCAGCCATAGCTCTAGCTGCTGAAGTGCAGTCCGATCATTTCGGAAGATTGAACCCTTTGGTTTCTTCATAGGAAAGCTGAAGACCGACACGCTGCCAGGCTTCGTAACATCTTCTTCCCAGGGGAAGCCTACAGACTTCATATATTCACATAGAGGATCTTTGTCGTCGGCCCTCACAGTGCGAATATAGTGCTCTGCGTATTCAGCATGGATACCCGATGGTGAGTTAACCAGTTGGCTAACAGTGCCAGAAGGCTTCACACAGGTCACAGCAGTTGATCTGGCGACACCAAGACGATCAGCCCACTCAGCATTAGTCGACACAGCAACATCGCACAGCTCGTCGAGGATGCCTGCGAGTCTGTCATCAGTGCCATCTAAATATCCAGATCCGTTCAAGATAGGGTGTTCCATAATGCCAGTGAGGGAGACACCCAACAGTGCTTCTTCTTTGGTGTTCTCAGCCCACTCTTTGCTCAGATACCTGAACTTAGTGAGTGATGACTGAAGAGTTCCAAAGATAGTAGCTAATCGAACCTTCTCTTTAAGGTCATCAATTGTATCGTCTTCGCGAACAACTACTTCAGAGAGGTTACAGAACTGTCTGTCTCGAAGGATAATCTCAGAGCAGGGGTTAGTACCGAACTCAAAGCAGGGGTCTCTACGACCATTCTTTGCCACTTGGCTTTGCGCCGCTTCACGGTTGAAGATGCCACGCTCTCCTGACTTGCTCTCAATAAGAGCTAGCCATTCGCGCATAAATACATCGACACCGGGGCGCTCATCATAGGCCACTGTATTATTGGCCAAGGCGTATTCAGGGTGTTCATTCCACCATTGACCTGACTTAGCATGACGCATACGCTCATCGCTGAGGTTGCTCAAGCTAATTAGGGCTGACCGTCGAACACCACCAACAACGATGATTTCAGCGATCTTACAGCAGAGGCCGTGGACTTCAATAGATGTTAGCTTACGTCCACGAGCGTTCTTGAACAGCATAATGGTGTACTTGAAGAGTTCCACCAGAGGCTCAGGGCCACTTGCACGACCACCGAAGGTTTTCAGAGGTGCACCTTTAGGGCGTACAGCGTCGACATTCCACTTAGGGACTTGCCCTGCATACAGCAGAGAAACCATTTCACGGAACGATGAGGCCCAACCTTCTTTACTGTCATCCACCACAAGCACAGAAGAACTCCGCACCATTTCGTCAGCGATGGTAGGTAATTGGTTCACTTCCTGGCGTTCACAAGAGAAACCTACTCCGGTGCCACAGGCCAGGATATACATCAGTTCGTCGAAGGCACGTACACGGTTGATAGCGAGGTAGCTACAGTTGAATCCTGCAACGTTATCGCGGTCAAGCGCCGGTCCTGCTGTCATTAGCGCACGCATAGAAGGCATTGATTTGAGGTTGTAGATAGCCGCATGTAGCTCGTCGTACTCGTCATCGTCGAAGTCAAACTTGTCATCGAAGAAGCTGATATAACGAGTTGCTGTTTCGGACCAAGTTTCACGTCTCTTTTCGTCGGGTAGCCAACGGGCGTATCGACTGAGTGCGATGAATTCTTGGTAGACTGTCGGTAATTGTTTTGCGGACATTATATCTCTTTTCTTTACTTTTTAACGGTGGGTGGGAGCGATGTTATACTTATCTGTTTAGGCTTCGGGCCGGACGACTGGTCTGTAACTTGTACAACCTTTGTCCTCGTGGCCTCGAATGAGTCTCCTGGCGGCTTATATGTTCCTGCGGACAACCTTCCGGTGTCGTAGTTGTACTCTGCCCCAGTGACAACGCCTGTCAGGCCGGTGAACCGACTTTTAAGTACACTCATCTTAATTGTGTTGCGAACCTTTTCATCCTCTGACACCATGTCTCTTGCAAAGGCAATGATGTCGAAGCTGATTTGTTTGATCGAGCCAGAGCCACGGATATCGTCGAGTGAGGGTAACTTACCTTCTTCGAATGATTGTGCACCTGACTGTACCTTTCTCAAGTGTGAGACAAGGCCGATCCAAATCGGGTAACGTTTGACAAGACGTAGTAGCGCATTCATAATCTTGTCTTGAGCTTCATTACCTGTAAGCTTTTCTACACCCTCTGATACGAGGATCGTTATATGATCGATAAAGAGATATTTGCAACCGGACAATGCCATGTATTCCAGTTGATCAATGATGGAGAGATCTCCGATACTACCTTGGTGGTCGAGCAAAATCACTCGATCACTCGCAAACACCTTATCGAAGCCAGGTTTAAGTTCTTCGATAGGTATTGTTTCGTTAGCGGAGTTTCTGTTGAGTACCATACTCGCCAGCTTTCTCGCAGTCTCTGCAGGGGATTCTTCTAGCGACACAACTCCGATGTTATCCTTGGTATTGTCAAGAATATGAAGCATAACCTCTCGGAGCATCGTTGACTTGCCTGAGCCTGTTCCTGAGATAAACAACGCTATCTCACCTTCACGCATACCCTTCAGTTTCCCGTTGAGCCCTTCCAGACAAGGTGGGTACTCGAAGGATTCCTTATTGTTGTATTCCACAAGGGCATCCCAAAGGGCGTCCTTACCGATGATACCAGAAGGTACAAACCTAGCGGCATCAAACAACAACTGCATAAGGCGCTGAGAACCATGTTTAACAAGAACCTCGCCCGCATCTTTCTCAGTGAGAGTTGCAATCTTTGCCTTGTCAAAGCCGACAATACGGGTGATTTCTTTTTCGGCCTTAGCGCCCGGCTCATCTTGATCCATGACAATAATAACTTCGTCAAAACTTCTTAGCCAGTCTCTATGCGCCAAGACAGAGTCTGTCATGGTGGAAGATGCAATTCCGACACAAGGATATACTCTACCATACTTGTCGAAGAGTGCCTGGGCTACGCTGAGAGTGTCCATTTCACCTTCACAGATGTAGACCCTCTTACCACCGGGGCTAAACTTCCGACGTCCAAACAGCTCATCGGATTTGTTAATCCATGTGAAGCTCTTTGGCATGTTTCTGACTTTGAAACTGGAATCGTTGTATGGATAGTAATGCGTGTCCACAATTCCTTCAGAGTTGTAAGAGACCTTCACACCGTAGAATTCATTGATCTCTACGTCCACCTTCCTGGCCGCAAAAGGTTTTGGCACGAAGGAATTTATTTCCTCTATAGAATTCATTTTTCTTTTCTGACTCCCTATTTGGATTTTCTTGGTGGTTGTTGTCTTAGTGAAACCTGAGTTACCACTAGCTTCTTCTACTTGGTCCTTGCTAAAAGTTCCAGAGCAGGAGAAGCAGAAGCCATCACCTTCCTCATATATTTGGAGGGCGTCACTGGAGCCACATTCATCAGTGTCAGGGCAGGGTTGATTTGGGGTTATTATCCTGGACAATATCGTCCTCCTTTTCTTTTGCCTCTTTCAGTGCTTTCTCTCGTCTAACTACACCCACAGAGTAGACGAAGCCAAACACGTAGAGGATCATGAGATCCATTTGAGTGTACTCGTTACGATAGACAATCTCCACAAAGAGATAGATCCATACAGCCATTGTCGATAACAGCACTGCCACATTAAATACTTTAGCCATCGAAAGTCTCCATTGCTATTGCTCGACGAAGTCGGTCCTTATGTCTGTCAGTGATACTCTCCTTAACATTCCAAGCAACCTTCTCAATCAGTCTGTTGTACCAGAGGTCACTAGTGGGCGCTTCTACGTGGCATAAGGACCACGTCTCTGAGTAAGAGAGTGTCCCTTTAGTTTGGTATTGCTCGATGCCGATGAAGCTGAACTGGCTACGAGGTCTCTCTTTGAACATTTCACCTAAGAGTTTTGAGGATGACGTATACTTCTTCCAGTTCGATTCTTTACCCTTATTGAGCTTACCGTGACCCCTAAACAATTTCTTGCCCAGGTAGAAGCGTCCCATGTAATCATCACGGATCACATAGATAAAACCCATCCCATCACCCATTTGCTCGTCAAACATCCAATGGCCGTTATTGAATTTTGACCGAGGCTTCGCCGTCTTTGGTATTATCATTCGAGACCCTTTATCTCTTTTACTACCGGCCACTGATCAGCGGTAAAGTAGTCATTCATGTGCGTCTGAATGTGGATTAGCTTTCCATTAATGAGCAGATGTTCGTACCACTCATCATCATAGGCACCCAGATAATAACTGACAATTTCCTCTTGAAACTCTTCGTCAGTTTCACAGTCAGCCAGAATCTTCTCCGCCTTCTTATCGCCAATCCCAGGAACCCCTGGGATATTGTCGGTAGGGTCCCCCTTGAGGATCTGCGTGTAGTAGTGTCTGCGCGCGAACTCCTCAGTCACAACAGTCATTTCTTTTTTCTTGACGTTGTAGTACTTACCAGGGATGCACTGTAGATCTTTATCATTGGAGCAGATGATGAAAGGCACACCATGCAGACGTGCTTCTTCAGCCCATATCCTAACAAAGTCATCAGCTTCTCTCCCGTCAGAGTCGATAGTAAGCTCATGTCTGAGAGCCAACTTTCTGATTGACGGTGCGAAGTCCTTTGGTTTGTAGTTCGGGTTTGGGTTGGCACGGTTGGCCTTGTAGTCGACATAGAGGTCGTCTCTAAAGTTTCCCGGACCTTTCATCACCATAATGTACTCTGTGCAGAACAAACTCTCAAGTAACCGATCAAGGTCTTTCTGAAAGTTAGCCCAAGAGGCCATTAGGTACGCTGTATCTTCTTCTTTTGTAGTCTCCTCTGGAACGACCCGACCAGCGTCGTCCAGAGAAGTTATTTGAACAGTTCCTGTTTTCTTTTTTCGAGGCTTACAGGCAAGGTAAGCAAGAATGTCGCCATCAATAATCGCTAACATTACCTCTCCTTTTTCAATACTAATGGATCTCAAACCAGTTATCTCCAATCATTCCTTCACCGTCCATAATGTCAATACCGAAAAGTTTCGGACCCTCTTTGAATGCCCAAGCACCGATTTCGGCGGCTCTCTCAGCGTGTTCCTCTGGTACCATGAAATCTTCCTCATCATGATAGTGAATGAGAGGTTGGTAAGGGATACCCTCTTCTTCGAGCTTATCGACCGTCAGCATGAGAGCAGCTGAACAAGTGATCTTCTCGCAAGCCTGGAGTAGATACACCAATAGCTTGTGGGTAGAGTCCACATAGATACGATTTCCAGCTAATGAGGGAATGTAGCCGTAACCGTTTTGATTAGTGGAATGGTAGATGTTCTCCAACTTGTCTAGCAACTCAGACAGACCAGGGACAGCTTTCGAGAATTCCTTCTTGAATTTATTGCCCTTTTTAGAGTCCAGATTACCAAAGATATAGGACCACATTTTATCACCGCCAGCACCAAACAGGAAGGCGTAGTACACACGTTTAGACTCAGTTCTCTTAACAGTGTGTTCGATACCCATAGCTTTAAGTGCCTTGGTCATAGCATCGGCGTTGTAGTTGTGGATGTCACCGTTCAGAAGAACATCAATAAAGTCCTCATTACCGAGGTAGTGCGCGAGTCCACGAGCTTGGTTACCTGCTGAGTCACAGCCAATCAGTTTCCAACCAGGTATTCCCTTGAACAACTGTCGCATTTGCTTACCATACGGAGCATCCCCGGTAGGTAGGTTCACAATGACGTTGTGACGGGTTCGCATACTTGGCGTTCCGATTGTAAAAGAGTCACCGTGCAAACGATTATCATCATCAACATTCTCTAGCCAAGTTGTCAACACATTAAAGCGTGAACAGATCGTTGTGAAGTCAGAATACAAGGCACCATCGCCACCTAGAATCTCAAGACTATCTTCAGTAATCTTAGGGGCCATCTGAATCTTCTTACGAGTCTCTTGATCAAATTTGTAGTTGTACTCAGTCGGCACCCACCCATTTCTGAACAGAAAGATCTTAACGTCACCTGGAGCAGTTAGTTTCAACGGTTCAAACTTAACACGAGAGTACGGACCCTCAACCATCCGAATTTCACCTTCAAAGCCAGACCAGGGATCGATATCAAACCAAGTGGCTGTGTGGGCAGCGTAGCAACCTTGTTTGGTCCATTTAGGGACCTTAGTTGCGACCACACCTTTTACTTTGTCTACAGCGATTGTCTTGATACCAAGTATACTCTCAAGCTTCTCCGTAATAAATGTTTTGCGCTCATCCAATTCAGAGTACAGCTCAAGAGCCGCTTCCTTGTCAAAAGGCCAACCAGCTAACTGAGCCTCTGATTGCCATCTGGCGAGGTAGTGTTCAGCTTTCAGATAGGGGCCAATCAGATTGTTCTGTTCCTGAAGCTGCTTGAATTCATCGAGGAGTTCTTTGTAGACCTCCACATTCATTCTAGTGTCAACCTCACAGCGTACTCTCATTTCCTCAGAGTAGACTTCCCACTCCTCATGCTCAACCTTAGGGTACTCTAAGTGTTCACCCCAGGCCTTCAGTCCATGACCACCGTTATCAAAGCTATTACGGCTTCCACCGTCGAACCTTCGATAGTCGAGGATCATGGACATAAGCATGGTGTCGTGGATAGCAACTGTACGAGGTATCTTGAGGTTGAACAGCTTCAGGAAGATTGTCAAGTCAAAGCCACAGATGTTGTGACCGACGAGTAATCTTGCATTGGTCACGATGTCCTGCCAATCTAGGTCACCTTCAAGAAAGTATACTAACTCATGGGTGTCCAAATCGTACAAGTAGATGATGTGCATCTTGGTAGCCTCTGGAATGAGACCATTTGTTTCTGTGTCAAAGACATAACGTCCTTTACTGGTCATGAGACCTCCTACTTCAGAAGATTATCGATGTCCGCCACGCGAATCGGCTTGTTGTCGTTGGCGATGTAAGCGGCCAGGAACTTGTGATACCAGATGGCTTTCTTGGTTTCCTGAAGTTCAGCATCCTTCTGGCCAGACCGATCCATGTACTTTCGGATCTGAAGTTTGAGAGCAGCCTTGAAACAGTTTGGATCAAGAAACTCTGGGAGGTACTGCATGGTCTCAATCCACTGCAAGTCCCCAAAGTAACCCTGGTAGTGACTTGGGTTGATGTGATCCTTTGGTGTCTTGCGTGTTGCTTTTTTCGTGGTCATATATTGACCCTCCATATCTCTAGTAATTGCGTATAATGGGTATGCAATCGTATATCACATACCCATTAGTACGAGGCTGTTCCCTAGAAAGGGATTTCGTCGTCGATCTCTGAGCCTGCTTCAGGAGTACTTGGAGTCCCTGGAGGGTTCAAGCTCGGAGTTCCAGGCGCAGCGGGAGTAGAGGGCGTTGAAGGCGCTGCCTGAGTTGTCTCAGGAGTCTCTTCTTCCTCCGGCGGTGGCGTAATAACTTTTGTCTCAGTGGCACCAAATTGATCATCAGGATCAATGGCCGACTTGTAGACAATGTGTGTGGTCAACTGGACTGCCATCAGCATTGAGGCGATACCTGGACCGTCATCGCTCTCATATGGATATTGGAAGATTCGAATGTTTCCGATGGAGCCGTTCCCGATGCTGCCAGGGTCGACAGGGTCCATGTTACCATCAACAACTTCAACTTCTTTGGAAGCTGTTCCATCGGCTTTGATGGTCTTTCGTTTGATGTTCACACGATAAAACGGGTCTGCACCATCTTCGTCAGGGATAACTGCCTTGACATTGAGATTCAGTGCTTCCCATTCCTTTTTCTTCTCCTTGCTGGTAGTACGCAGCTGGAGTTCCCAGGTGGGATTCTTCTTGTCGAACTTTGCGTTCGGACGTCCTGGCATCAATTTCGGATACCAGATTTCGCAATCGTGAAGGATCATTTTATACCTCTATATAAGTAAGATTCCCGAAGAGGGTTAATTTAACGGGTTGCCCTCTCCGGGTTGATTTCATACGTCAGGGAACTGAGCGTCCCATTCTTCATCGGTAATTCCTGTATGAAAGAATTCCCTATCACCGGCATCGAGATTTGGAAATGCATCTTGCACAAGCATTCCGTTATCGTAGTCGGCAATTTGTGAGCTGGTAATGTCCAACTCTTTGGTGTGAATCTTCCCTGAAAAAGGAGACCTACGGGTTATTTTGATCGTCATCTTCCGACTCCTGCACACCCTCATCAGTAGGCCATTCAGAGACTTCGTCAGTGATGGTCAAATTCATCGGCTCCACGGGTTCGGCAACAGGAACTTCAGATACTTCGAGACCAACAGCGGCCAGCGTACTAACAACGTCTTCTGGAAACATTTCCGCCTGAGGCTTTTCTTTCATAGAAGGATTCCATGCCTCCGCTGTCATTGCCACAGACAGTTTCACATTGTCGCATTTGTTAGCGATATGTCGAGGGATCGCGTAGGTGGCACCACCGGCGTTGTTCCAGGCAGACATTAGGCTGACATGTTTACCCTTGAGAATGTATTCACACATGTCAAAGGCACTGGCAATTTCGACGATTGAAGCCCAGTTCTCACCGTCATTGGACATGTTCGGTGTGGACACTTCGTTCAAGTCTTCCATGGTTTCGATGATATTTAAAGAACCACCTGCAAACTCAGAGAAGGGTGGCGCGTTGATCATGACCTGCTCAAGGTCAGCTTCGGAGGCTTCACCATGACCAAGTACCCGAAGGAACTCGCCGGAGTAATGTAGACGAAGTTCTTCGTCAGCGATATCAGACAGACCCGCAAAGGTGTCAATAGTTTTCATTTTAGTCTTCTCCTAACAAAAACAGTATTCAGAGTCAAGAACCTGACTCACTTCCAAGGTGCCAATCTGTACATCAGAAAGGTCACCGTCGATGTCGTGCATTAGCGCTTCAAGTGGGTTCTCCTCATAAAGTTCCACAAAGGTTTCTCTTATGATTCTAAAAAGTGTCGGCATATCAGACAGCAGACAACCGAAGGAATCATGAATGGTCGTGACCCCAAAGTCTGCTCTGCAAACAGCCATTATCAAGTGTGCGGCATCCAAGCTGTGGATAGCGTTTGGACTGGCACCCTGAGACTGCTTACGTTTAGACGGTCGGGGCTTCTCAATAAAGCACACATGAAGTTGTAGTGTGTTCTCGTAGTAGCCTGTACTCTTACGTGGACCATCGGGTGGTCCGTACTGCACCCATAGTTTAGACACAGTCCCTTCTGTGTAATTCTGCACAACAGGGAAATTCGTCTTAGGTACATGCCAGGAGAGAAATTCGCCCTTCTTTTCAGCTTGTCTACCGGCAGCTTCAAACACTGTAAGCAGCTGCATAGGCCGTTTGAGAGACCTTTTACAAGTATCATAGACAAGACGACCCATGTAGGCACCCCACTTATGCTCTAGATAGAGCAGCTGTTCGATACCATGTCGTTTACTATCGTCAATTTGCTGCTGTCCTAGTCCATAAGGGCTTCCGCCATACGGCAGTGTCATGATATTACGCTTTACAATCTTTCTTCTCTGCTTACTGTCAGTCACTCTGTCCCAGTACACTGCACAGGTGAGGTCTGCAATGTCCTCATTATCAATCTTGAGACTTTGTATCTCAACAATCAACTCTTTGCGGACATCGCTGTTGCGTTCAGCAGCATTTATTAACTTCTTAAGCTCTATCAGATTGTCGATAAAGCGATCACACTGTAGCTTGACACTTTTAGGTAAACCCATGACGATGTCATGAAGGGCTTCCCAAACATATTCGGCCACGTAAGCGTAGAGATCCCCTGGAAGCTCCAAGGGAACCAAATTGACATGAGGTGCAGTGGTCTCATCACGAGTTAACGCAGCTAAGTGTTGACTGCCGTTATTACTACCGTCGATATAGCACTCCAGATGAGACACATACTCATAGTTATCAGCGTCATTCATGAGCCCTTGCCACTCACGTACCTTAACAAGTTCCATGCACGCTGCTAGAAACTGCCATGGTTTATCAGCGGCCATCCAGCCTTGGTTGACCTTAGGTGCCTTGGCGTAATCGATCAAGATTTCCTCATTATCGAGTGCCCACAGCTCACGGTCGTTCAAGGGTATTTTGTCTGTCTTCAGCTCGTCTTGTCGACCAGAATCGCCGGCCCAGGTCGATGCAATTGACACCATCAACCAATAGAAACCAGCCTTACCAATAGGCGCTGAAGCTTCGCGTCTAAGCAAACCTCTGGCGATATCAGAGCCCTGCTCATGCAAGTAGGCAGTCGCCGGATACTTTCTACCTCTGAAATCATAGTAGTAGACATGGTAGAACGTCAAGCCGCGAAAACGGGACGCGATGTTACTGATTGCCTTTGCTTCGCGAAGTTTCGTCTTTTTAGCCTCAGGGTCTTGCTGATCCCAGATATCCCTAAACGCGGATGTCCGGTTTCGTAGTGCCCACACTTGGATGTCGAATATCTCAGAGTTGACCTGCCAGCCTTCTTGTTGTGCCTTGTTGAGACACTCGAATAGCAGTGGATGGTCTCTTACTGAAATCTCCTCCAGAACCTCTCGGTTCATAGTCTTCACGATAGGCATACCTGAAATATGCTTCGATGAAACCCACGGTGCATACGGCTCTAATGCAGGTAGCTTTTCAGTCTTCTCGAAGGAAAGTGCGCCCCATAGAGCTGTCAGCATATCATCGTTAGCAACTTGAATGATGTATGCATTATGGCCGTTTCGACCCTGTCCCAGAACAACTTCAATCACTTCAAACTCTTCAAACGTATACAGGAAGAAAGCGCCACCCTTAGCCGCTAATCCAGAGTCTGTTTTCATCTTTAGTCGGCTGCGCACACTGTGCCCGATAGCTGCAATCACTTCCGTGAGATACACGGTCTTATTATTTCCCCTTTGAGTTCTGGTGTAGAGATACAACGTTGCGATGATGTCGTCGATGTAGTCCGAAATATCTGTTTCCAACAAAAACTTAAGAGAATTTCTGGAGGACACTTCGGTGACGAGTCTTCGATTAAGCCTTTCGACTATCTTTGATTTCATGGCTCTCCTCGAAAAAAAAAATTAGGAAAA
>Ga0257127_1000610_pt1 | contig 30264 bp, 41 predicted proteins | sample SI060_135mmetaG_FD_190152 | JGI IMG/M metagenome (GOLD analysis project Ga0257127, IMG submission 190152) | Marine microbial communities from Saanich Inlet, British Columbia, Canada - SI060_135m | ecosystem: Environmental > Aquatic > Marine > Inlet | place: Canada: British Columbia | collected... | reverse complement strand
GAAGCTAGCGCGAACCACGTTACATCTGTAAATGGTAAATTAGATCCGCTGTCCTGCCCCCACGTCCTATAAAAGCCAATGGGTTGGTCTACCACATTCAGTACATCGAATACCGATTTACGGGTATGTACTCCTACTAAGTCCCCAAGAGCTATGTCGATGTGAGGGCGCTGGTTTAGGGAGTTCCAATTCGCGAATAACCCAGCTACTTCTAGCCTACGATACGTAGCCTCTGCTTCCAGGACCGTATACGTCCCTAACTGAGCTTCTAGCTTAGTATATTCCCCTGACTCTATCTCTAAAGGGGTGTACGCTACTGTCGCGCGAATTAACATCTAGAAGGACGACCTAACCTTAATCTTGAACCTATCTACTGCCGTCTGGCTACCGTTGGAATCGGTAACGGTTATCTCTGCCTCGTACGTGCCCGCCTCGACGTCCAACGTTTTAGGGTCGGTGTTCCACTGCATAAAGCACTGCCCAGGTTTACTAGTCTGGTCTAGTAACCCGCAGGTCATAGTGTCTAATATGGATGTACCGCCGAGTGCGCGGAATTTTACCTCGACCGTACTAGTAGTTAAGTCCAGCGGGGCCCAGGTAGAGGGTTCATCCTCGTCTAAAGTTTTCCCGTACGCGGCCGTATGCGCGTCGCGTAATGTAAACTCTAAATCAGGTTTGGTATCCCCTGCGACCACCTTGATGGTCTCGTAATACGCCATATTTTACTCCTCCGGAGGTTATTCTCAGCATTGGCATGCAGTAATTTATCATTGTTGTGCGGGAACTGGATTGTCCTGCGTGTTTGGATCTATTAACTGGTCTACTTGAAATTTAAGGCCTAACGAAGTTACGAAAGCCTCGTGGTGCTTCAACGCGCGTTGAGCGTTACCTGCGAAATCCGCATCTTTGCTATACGCTCTATACAGAATGTAATCTAATATAGCGTTCGCGTACACGTCATCGAGTGTTAATCCAGAGTCGGCGGCGGCTACTATAGGTGGAATAGCGGCTGAATCGGCTGCTACCGCTAATGTAGCGTCTGTCGGTGAAGAGGAATATACGAGCTCTACAGACCCCATCCCAGTTGCCGGTTGCGCGGGGTAAACGTAAAACCGTTTCGGGTCCCTTAAATCAAACATGAAGTGCTCGACTACCTCACTCACAGGTGTTACGTGCCAATCCGGTTGTTGCGCGTCTAATACATTCCTATCAATCACGCGTACTGCCCCGGCGCCCGTATTACGTATAACGTCTAATATCCTAATGCCTAGGGGTGGTAGCGTCTGTTTAGTACCCGGATCTAAGTCTAGCGCCTCACTGGTTACACTAGAGTCTGGCCTAATTAAGACGATCTCCCTTTGCGCGTCGTTTAACCAGTCTAATAACTCGGTCTCCTGCCAGCGTACTTTAGTCGTATCGTGGAGTATGATCCCCGCACGGTCTATTAAATTCTGAACTGATAATGCCATATTTTCACCATATTGGGGATATCTCCGGGTTTGCCGGATCTTTAAATGCGTACTCTTTACGAGCCTCTGTTTGTGCTTGTGCGGTAGATCTATTGTATAACTGGAAGTAGTACGCTGCTAACTCTGGGTTACTCCACGCCGTCCCCGGTTGTAAAAATAATAGATTTTTAGCCTTCATTACTATGGGTTCGTACCACCTGTCAAACAACGCGTCGTCTACATTGGAATTGTTGTACTGTGGTTTGAGCGACACATCGATTACCAGGCCATTAGTAACCCGCTCGGCAGGTGCCGCCGTAAGATAAACCGTATTAGGGTCATCAGTGGTGTTACTAAATGTATATGTCCTGTGGGTATGTACCCACCCTGGGCTAAACGGGTTATGATGTAAATGAGAACCTAAATTTTGAAGTGATTCCCCCGCTGCCGCTACGCTTAACACGCGTACTACATCCGTCTTCGAAGGTATATCGACCTCGTAATTAGACATCCCCGCAATCAAAGGTAATACAGCTGTAGTCCGCCACGCATCCGTCCGCTGGCAGAAATCACGAATCGCGTCTACTACTGCTACGTCAATCGTGATAGTAGGACAACCCCGTACTTCGGGAGCTATAAACCGATGAAACGAATCTAGTTTCATCCGACTATACTAAACGGGTATGCCTGCATCTCCCTGATCGGAGTGCTATGGTCCCTCTGGTCGTACCCAACTTCGTACCGAACCGCGCATTTCAGCGCCTCCGCCACACTGGGTGGTACGTCCACTTCTTCACCGCGCCGAATAAGCCACTGCTTCCCGTTAACGCCTACGGGTACGAACTGTTGGCCTTGATCGCCCATCGTTTTATGGATAAGCACTCTTACCGTATCTTTTTTAGTTACTTCCTTGAACTCTGTATCTTTCTTAGCCACTGCTTTACTAGCCATAATCTTTCCCTCTTCCTGAGTTAAAAGAGAGGGCCCTCGTTAGAGGACCCTCATACCTTTATAGTTCTGTTACAGTTACCTCGAACCGAGACATCCACGTCTCATTCAAGATAGTTGCCGCGAACCATGATTTCCAACCTACGAACCCGATCTGACCTAAAGGGTCTGATTTCGATGGAGTTCCTGGATTAAGTACTGTTGGTGTAATCGCTTTAGCGCCCTTCAACGGTACTAAACCAAACGCATGCTTAGCGATAATAACGATCGGATAAACATCTGCTTTCGGGGTCGTCTCACCAGAAGAGACCATGCCTGCCGCGTCGCCAGAAATTAAAGCTCCTGAATCAGGGAACGGTAGTAGTAAAGGAGACATCAAGAAACGTACGTTCTCGCAAGAACCGATCTCTTCCGGGGCTAGGGGTTTACGAGATCCGTAATCCGCTAGGTGGATAAAACCAGGTAATTCACGAATATCGTTCTCGCAATCTGTATGACAAAAGGCAATATAACCGCCCTCGACCGCTTCAGTACCGAAGTTAACTGAACTGCCCATCATAGACGTAACCGGTTTACCTCTAGCCGATTTAAGCTGTCGTGTAACCGCGCGAATCTGCCCTAAATTGACTACGCCCGCTACTCCGCCGCGACTAGTCGCTTTAGTTGGCTTGCCGTTAGAATCGAGCTTACCCGCCCAAAATACGTTAGATCCACCTCTGATAACGCCCCAAGTAAGCATCTCAAGGGTTTCTGCGGCTTGCTCGCCACATAACATTGATGCGTCACTTAAAACTGGATCCTCAGATAGATCCTGAACAACGTCAGTGATTTTAACTAAACCGCCATACTGGTTTAATTTAACCCATACGTCTTCGTACTTGACCTGTTGCTCGGTTGGAGGTGTACCCTCGACAAGACTTTTTGGAGTGATACCGTCCGCTGCATACTGTACACCTAGTGGTTTAGGTCTACGAAATGCGATAGTGTCGGATGAATTTTTAGGCATCGGTTTAGATTGCCCGAATTTAGATAGTACAAGGATCGGTTGTGCATGCTCAAGCATCTGCTTGGCAGCATAAGCCGCTGTACGTTGTGATATGTTGCCGTAATTGGTTAATGCGGCCGCAGTTGAAGACGTTGGTTCATTGCCCGCGCCGCCTGTACTACGAAATAGTGCGTTTTCCGCACCTGATGTTAGGTAATTTTCAGCCATGATGGCTCCTCTTGGTTAAAAGATAAACGAATATATTCTTCGAAGCTCTCTTAACGAGGGGCTGGCATTCTGCTAGACCGTCGTACTACTTCAGTATCGTGGCAGAGGAGTTAAGCCGCAATAAAGGGACCTAACTCGTACCTAGCAAATCTAATCCTTCTGCGCGTAATACGCGAATGCGGATTCGAAGTCATCAGGTGGACCTGGTGGCCTGGATGGACCCCTCTTCGGAACCGCTACATTACTCTTTAGCGTGCTCGCGCGAGAAGATCGTATCTCTTCGACTTGCTCTGACTTATCTGCATTATAACACTTCAAAAGATAAATGTAATCCTCTGATTCCATGGATCCCTTCAAATCCTGCACTTTTAACGGTTGTTTACCTAACCAACCACTAAAATCATCGCTATGGACGGTATCCTGCCAATCCGGGTACGCTCCTTTCACTTGCGCTACCTGACTATCAATGTACCGTTGTTCTTCCATTTCTCGGATAGGAGCTAACCGATCCTCCACCATGCGCTCAACTCGAGCCTCTAACTCCCCTAATTTTTCGGCTGTACCCCCTGCGATATCAGGATACTCTTCCTTTAAAGTGTTCCATTTATCAAACGTATGTTCCGGACTCCCCTCAGTTAGCGCTGTAGGCATTCCTTGTCTAGTTTCGTACAACTTACGAGACAGCGCGGATACACGCCCGCTATCAGAGTCCGCTTGATGTTCCACTTCCACCACTCGGGCCTGAACATTCTCATACTCTTCGGCTACAGGCTCTTCAGACTCTTCGGCTACAGGCTCTTCAGACTCTTCGGCTACAGGCTCTTCAGACTCTTCGGCTACAAGCTCTTCGGTCTGTACTTCCGGTTCCCCATTAACTGCATCTGCGAATCCCTGCTCAAATTCTTCTTCCATCATATGCTCCTTATTTTATTTGCCCGCTATCGTCGACAGTAAACTGCTCGGATGCGGGGTACTTAAGTATACTTTTCAAAGCGTGTACCTTCCCCCTGTAAAATTGAGTATCATCATACGAAGTTTTAGGGTTTTCAAGCGCCCACTGCAGCTTAGCCAAATCCTTATTAACATGCGTATGCACTGCACTCCACGTAGGTGAGCTCTCGTCGATCATATTCCTTTACCCTCGTTCTTCTTAGCGTAATCCAATTCTGACATGTGTATATTGGCCTTATTGTCCTCCGTAAGCTGTGCTTTCGCCATATTAGACTCCACCTGAGCCATACTGGAGTCAGTCTGCGCCGCTATTTTGGCCATTTCCACCTGCGCGTTCATCCTAGCTATCTCCAACTTAACCTCGATCTCTTTTTCCTTAAGTAATAACTCCGGATCGGGCTCCTCAGCCTGTTCGGCCGCCTGCGCCTCCATCGCTTTAATCTCCTCGTCTGAGACAATCACGTCGTTCGGAGTAATGTGTTGAGCCTGCGCCACTTTCCTAAACAGCTCCGCTGACTTAACTAACGGCCCGAATACCGGGGATTCAGCCAGCTGCATCATAGTAATCAGTGCTTGGGTCTGAGTTTCTTTAACCAGTAGCGTTGAACTACCGCGCGCGTCGACCTCAAAGTCTCCTTTGATGGACTCTTTAGGGTTGAACTGCATATTCCAGTCGTAGAACCGTGTTATCAATGGCGCGGTTACATCGTCATCGAAACTCTTCACTACACGTCTAAGTACTACGTTCGAAGAGTTAAGCAGCATGCTCATGCCGCTCGCTGTATCCGGTGCCCCGCCCATCTCACCTTGCGCGAGCATCGGCAGCGTCGTAACGTCGTCCGCCATATTCCTGGCCATATTATAAATAGCGAGCAGTTCATCCAGGTGAGAACTGGTCTCGTGAGTGTGGAACGCCGCTCGCACATCAACTGTCGGGTCGGTTACGTGCCAAGTCTTACGCGGACGAATAGACCAATTCCCATCATCGGGAATCAGTACTTCTCGGTTGAGTACGATCTGTCCTCCAGTAGTCAGAGCCGCGTTATCGAGCGCCATCCGCCAGGACGCGTTAGCTATACGTTGCTCATGTCTAACTAAATGTGGAATCCCGAACCCGAACAAACTAGTATCGTCAGTCTCATAATTGAATACCGAATAAGGCCTGTCTTGAGTCTCCATTGGATTAATATCAGCCTTAATCACTATATTATTGACGAATGTTACGACCGCCTCATTAACACTCAGCTCATCCTCTTCCTCGTCTATCTCATAGCCGCAGCAAGCCAGATCTTCTTTATCTAGAGGGCCGTGATATTCCCACAGCTCGTATCGGCCTTGAGTCAGATCTGTAGCTAACCCTGATAATGTCCTAAGCCTAGCGACGTGGGTAGAACCTGACGCGTCTTCTTTAGATGTATTCTTGATCACTAACCGGATCTGCTCCGGTAAATACCCAGGGTTCTGCGCTAGTCCGATCAGTTGTTTCTTGGAAATATAGCGCCGCTCAAATATAAAGTTAGCTTCATCTATGTGCGTAGCCGCCATGTCGGGAAAGAAATCCCATATGTTGATCTTCTCTACCCCTGGCCGGTACTCATCCACCATATCCATGGTGTGTACTCCCTGGCCTTGATCCTTCCAGCTTTTACGCTGCCTTGCTAATATAATAGGTGCCTTAACGATACCGGTGCCGAATACACACCCATCGTGTATGACGTCCCTCATTATAGCGTGGTACCTAGCTTCTACGAGCTGGTCGTTTATCTCTTTCTCCATCGCACGACTTCGTTCCGTCGCGTCGTCCATAGCCTCGCTCGCTAAGTCCATATTACGAACCGGGTTACCCTCGTCGTCATTGACCAGTACGCCCTGGGAGCTACGCGCCTGGCCTGGATCTTGCGCCATTTTAGATAACTCTGGCACTGGAGTAGGTTGGATCCCCCAATTCTTATCGTCGCTAGGGAACAGCATGTCGGACAACCGCGCTTCCGCCACCGCTGTTTTAGCTCTCGTTAAATTAACGAACGCCTTACTGCCGCCCGTAGCCGATAGTCTAGAAGCGGTTGCGGCGTCGTACTGCCCCATAAACCGCTCGAGATCGTTTAGCCAGCGGTCCTCTACCACGCGCCGTATACCGACCTGCTCTTCTGCTAATTTCGCTAAACTATATCCTAGGAGCTGAATCCGCTCCTCATTTTGTTCCGGTTGTTCCTGCATTTAGTAGCCTATAGTTGTATCTGCAATAATTTTAGGTGTAATCGGGTACCTAGCATTCGGCGGTACGAGGGGCTTCGCATACCTCAGCATCATTATGCCATATCGCGTAGCCGCCATCACGTCGTCTCTTTCTTTTACTACGACCCCATTTTTACGATGGTAGATCCTAAATTCTTCCCACCAAGTTCCTAACATACTAGAAACTTTAAACCTCCCTGTCTGCATCCTGTCTAGCATGTCCATAAGCCCTGCTTCCAGCCCATAACTCTTATCCTGATTCTGGGCTCGATCCCTCAACATATTAAGTCCGCAATCCTTATACTGCTCGGATAATGTCTTACCCGACCCTTTATCGTGTTGTAATCCGTCATGAGGCCAGGAAAATGGTACGTCGCCCCAGCTCCTAACAGCTCCCGCGAATACTATGGGCGTAGCTTCCTTCGCCCGATGACACGCGTGCACATGCACGACGTCGTTCTCCGGATCATAGAGAATCAGCACCGCGGCTGACGGATGCTGCCACCCGAAATCTATCCCCGCGATCTGTTTCCACCACCCTGGTAACTCCTTCATCTGAAGGGGGTCCTCGATTATACTAGCCTCGGTAACCGGGAAAACGCGCCCGGAACCCATGATAGGTATCCCTTTAGCTCGTGCTTCGCGCTCGTGTTCTAAGTACGACGCTACGATGGACTCCCGCTCTTTCTGCGTATAATGCCCGACATCATCGATAGTCATCTTGACTACATCCTGCGCCGGAGATGGGTTCTGTAGAAATTTAGCTACTACGTTACTCATACCTAATAGCGGTGTAAACGTTAGAATAGCTCGCTGCCCGATCTGTCCTCGGTTGGTCCGCGTTAGACCCTCCGCATACAGCTCCTCGGGTGGTTCCTCGTCAAACCAGACTAGATCGATGGTTTCGCCCTGCCACTTCGGCCTGCCTTTAGCGTAAGCTTTAAAGTAACAGTAACTGATCGCACCGGTAGTATGTCTAACCTTGACGTGGTCAAATAGGTTCGGAGTCCCTAAGGCTGGCTTAGGGTCTCCGATGATAATCCGTTTAGGGAGGATCCCTACGTAACTATCTTCTTGCAGCTTCCCTGGTCTATCGAGTAACAGGCGCTGAGTCGTATCCCTTATCGTCTCACCGGTGTCGCCACCGACCCATATAACCGGGGCTTTACTGAATTTAAGCCCTCTCCACCACTCTGGGTAATTACCACTCAAGTGGAAGTAACACTCCATGGCCCCGCTATATGTTTTACCTGTCTGATTCCCTGCCATTAGGCACCGCTCTGCGAACTCAACGCCCCTGGTATGAAAGTCTGCTTGTCTTTCATATGGTACGTACGTGTTCTGAGCTTCCTTTTTCCGTGCCTCTAATTCCTTAAGTACACGTATCCGCTCCTGTAAAATCTTCAATGATTCAGCCAACGGATGCCTCCAAACGAGCTATTTCTGCTAATAGTTCCTCCTCGCTCATAGATAATAGGTTCTTGTCCTTAACAACCTTTGGCTCAGCAGCTTTCCTTTTAGGGGCTGCATACTGGGCCAATTCCTTATATAAATTTGACGCCACGGTTAATTCCCCCGCGTTTTCTGCCCGCTGAGCGATAGCCGCCATGCGCGCTATAGGGTCGCACTCTAACTCCACTAATAACGCCTGTATTTCTTCCGGTGACTTCATCACCCCTACAGTAGCGATCTTAGCGCGTTGTTCTTTATCTTTAGCTTCCATTATATCCCTTTTTGCGATACTGCCGGGCCCTTTGGGTAGCCCATGACGTGCCTTCTTAGCTAACTTAGTCATACTAGCTAGGTACTTATAGTTATTCGCGTTGTTTCGTTTACGTCTCTCCTCTTTCTTTTCTGTAATCTGTTCTTCGACCCGCTTCTGAGTCCGCTTCTCCGCGCGTAAAACCGGATCTATACCTTTAGCCCACTGATTACCTGAACTTCTCCGCTTAACGCCGAACTTCGTATACCCTGGTTTCCCTGCGTTTTTAGCCCTCTCTTCGGGTGATCTATCAGCCGCCTCTACCTGCTTTCTCTTCCTATAAGCCTCGGCGTCCTTAGTCAAAGGCTTCGTCATCTGTACTTAACTCCGCTATTAAATGCTGGCTTACCTCGTCATACGCTACTATGAGCTCCGCCAATAGTGAAAAATCATTGCCCTGTATGGCCAATTGCACGTCCTTCATACCTACAAAAACCTCAGGAGACACCTCCGCTACGAACCTATTGACCCAATCTCGGCGCTTAGCGCTTAAATCTAAGTACCACGGGTATCGCTCCAGCCACCTTATTTCATCGTCCTCCGCCTGCATGGTCCTCCATCACTCCCTTCAAATAAGGGATCATGTGTTTCTCTATGTATGTTTTCTGCTCGCCATTCGTCCAATTCTCCGCGTTATTATCCGGCGCGATTACCGAACGTGTGTAAGCATCTTTCCGGTGGAAATCCTCGAACTGCGATAGGGGGTAGCGCTTAAAGTCCCCGCCGTAACGGTCTTCGACCATACTCCCGTAAGCATTCATATCGATGGCCTTCTGTTCCTCATCCCTGAGTGCGTACACATCATTGGTCATCTTAGCCCACTCAGGGTTACCCCTTATCGTATGCAGCAAGTCACCTAAAATAGCGTTGTCTAAATTACCTGCTATACGTGGGTCGTTTAGATCGCCTACGTTAATGATGTAGTGATCCGTCGAGTTAATCAACTTACCTTCTTCGTCCGTAGCGCCGGGCGGCTGCGTCTCTAGTGCCCCACCATGCAGCTGTATCGCCGGATCGTTGAACCGTCCTTCTACATTTACCCCCTTAAGTAGGGAATATTTTGCCTTGTTACGCTGTATAGAGTCATTTATCCGCTTGGTGTTCATCTGGCGTTGAGAATCTACCTGGCTCATCAGCCCACCAGGGTTCATGCCTGCGTGATACTGGTCCATCACCACCTCGCTCGTTTAGTGCGACTATCCACATGCGTGAAAGTAGCGTACGAACCGATCCCGAGGGTATTTGGGTACTTATTGTCTAGGTACTCGACTATTTCATGCGGGGCCCGAGACCGTACGATGATGTCCGCCGCCCGTCCGGTTAGGTGCTGGGACTCCTCGCTCCCTCCTACGGATATATTATGGTATATGCACCGAGTCCCGCTAGTCACGGTGATGCTCTTGTCGAAATGGGTTCTTACGTCCTCCAATACTTCGATTAAAGTATGGTCAACTACAGGATCAGTGTTGCACAGTCCACAAGGGCACTCGAACTCTGACCTCTGGAAGTGAGGGCTAAGACGACTCATATTACCTCCTTAATAACTCTGGTACCTAGATACTAACATACTTAGAGCCTTGGGGCTGTATTAAGTGGGGCTGTGTTGGGGCTGTAACGTTTTAAAATGGCTCAACCGCGAGGTTCCTGCCGTCCCCCTTCGGGTTTGAGAAATAAAAAGGGGCCCCCCGGGGCTTCGAAATGGTTTTCTAGCTCGATGACGGCCAAGCCCAGGCCGTCTCGAGCTCGGCTATATTGATTGCAATTACGCACATTAAATAGGAGTAAGGACATGAGCATCAATACAGTTACATTGCTTGGTCACACAGGTAAGAAACCTGAGGTCAAGAAGTTCGAGTCAGGGTCAAAGAAGGTTACCATCACATTGGCAACCAACAGCAAGTATACCGATAAGAAAGGTAAGCTCGTTGAAACTACGCAGTGGCACAGAGTAATTGCGTGGGGACCGTTGGCCACCGCCTGCAAGAAGTACGTGGGCAAAGGGTCAAAGATCTGCGTTCAAGGCCGCTTGGAAACCAGAACATACGAGGTCAAAGGAGACACACGGTGGATAACCGAAGTCATCGCGACCTCAATAGAGTTCTGCGACTCGAAGAAGGTTAAATCTAAGAAGAAGAAGGAGGCATAAAAAAGAGGCTCTGAGAACATCACTCAGAGCCTTTTTTCATGGCCTCCCAAATCTAAATGCATAACGGGATAATGGCATAACGGGAGGCACTTCATTCTTCTCTTCTCTCTCTTCTCTCCAGCCTAATACTACGCTACCTAACTCAAGACTAGGGCTCACGACAGCACATCTCGGCTATATTCATCGCTGTCCATGGTAAATAGGCCATTGTGCGATGAATATAACCAAGATGTGCTCGGCTATATGGTCTGTGTTTAACTTAACTATGGTTATTGCTATGACTTTATTAAAAATTAATAAGTACTGGGCACTAGGTGCTTGGGTCGGTCCTGAGTTCATCGTCAAGGCGATGTATGCTAATTACTGGGCGGCAGCTAAAGCCTTACTAGCATTAGGCACTTAGCAACACAAATCTTGGCACCTTGCTACTGGATACGCAGATATTCAAAGCGAGGTGCCTTCGCCCACAAAAAGAGGTAAATAAATGAGTAAAATAACGGAACAGATGGATGCGCTTGATAAGGAAATCAAGGTATGCGCCATAAAATTAGCAAACATTTATATGGACGAATGGACGCAAGAAGAATTAAAAACCTATGCGTTCGACAGATTAGTTGATGAACTAATCAAGGGATTTGACACATACAAAGAGGTCAAAAAATGAAGATACCGTGGTTGATAATTGCAGAGACGATGGTCGGTACGATATGCCTACTAACTATTATATTCATAGACTATATAGAGGTAATAAAATGATGATTACGAGCGAAACTGTACACAATTACATAGAAGAACACGACCTTAGCTTAGCAGGTTTCATAGCCTGCCATGTTTACAGCGTGTTACGACGAGCTTTCCCACAAGCGCGAGAAGAAGATGAACCTACAGTACTACAACGGGTATTTGACGAGCAACACAAAAATCTATGGGTTTGTTGTATGGCAGTCAATACTGATGCAATCGACCAAGATAAAGGTGAACTAGAAACACTCTACACGCTAGCAACTACGCATCACCGATTCTTCAAGGAAGTCGTCGCTGAAAGAACAATTGAAAAACAGCTTGCTAAAGACATGGAGCAGGCAGAAAAACACGATCGTAAACTACACTAACGGGGCTTTGATATGACAAAAAACAAACAAGTAATGCTGAATGGCGCAGCTAATGCGTTATACCAGTTAACAGATTGCATGCTCGCACTTCAGGCGGGCAAAAAGAGAGAGCCTATGGATATAAATAGGACAAGTATGGGCATACTGTTATGCGCAGCCAAAATCAAACGCTTAATAAAAGAGGAGGGCAAATAGGTACAAAACGAAGCATATAAAAACGAAGCATATAAAAACTAACTGTATTAAAAGGATATAAAATGAACACTCTAAAAACATTACTAGTAAGAAAAGCAGTAGAACGTGCACGAGTATTTTCCGTCTCTTACAATAACGCGGCGGCCGTGAATGTGATATTAGACCAGTACGATATAGCAGGCGAATCATGGTTAACGAAGGCCAATTCGGTAGCTAGAATGAAATCAAGTTCGCACTTCATCTTAGGGCTGACTGCAAATCTTGTATTCCGCTGTATGATACTTGAAATCGTTCAAGCTTGTAAAACAGGCTCGTCTTCCTCATATGAACTAATCCAGAAGAAAAAAGACCTGGCAGAGGCTGAAGCCAATGGCGACACTGAGTTGTTCGCATTAATAAGAGACGACATAGACTTCTTAGAAAAACAAACCACTAAATACGATGGTGGTGAATATGAAGCAGATGCCCTCCCAAACGACCGCGATATGCTAATAACAACGATCGAGGCATACGAGAAAAGCGCTCGCTATCTATTCAACAACTTAACCAACAAAGGAAAACGAATAGAATTCGAAGTGAGTTCGCGACCAGTCGGTGAAAATGCAGCTGGTAAGACAGTATATACGCCTATCCATAGCGTAGAAGAGGCCATAGAATTTGCTGAGTCCGACCAAGAAGAATTCAAAAACCGTTCAGCCCAAGACGCTATAGCAGCAGCAGCCTTGTTCAAACACATGGCTGAATAACCTTACAACACACCCTCACGGCCTAATAAGCTGTGAGGGTTTTTTATTGACCGCCCAATCCACCTCGGGGCGCACTTAACGGGGTGGTTCTAACTTTTAAAGGATACAAATGAAAAAACTAGCTTATATATCTACAACACCTATGACTGAAGCAATGAAAGACTTAGCCGCATCTAGATTAAACATGGAATTGGTTCCCGTAATGGGGATTGGCCCTTTTAGTCAAGCTGAAGAAGCTGTTAAGAAATTAAGCGACTTCGATAAAGAATGTCGCGCTGTCGCATTGGATGACCCATCATTAGTTAAAGACTTTAGCACTGGCACTACCAAGTTTGCCATTGCCATGTTTAAGACTGAAAACACTGCAGGTGAAGGTGAACCTGAGTATATTGAAGTGACTGGACTACGTTACTACACTAGAGATGGTGATGCTTTAGATATGCAATAATCGCATCGCGACTTTTTAGGACGCATCGCGACTTTTTAGGACGCATTGCGGCCTTTTGGGGTGCAATGCGGCCTTTTGGGGTGCAATGCGGCCTTTTGGGGTGCACAAGGACGTGTTCAACCCCCAATTATATTACAATGGGTAAACCCACAACTATGGAGTACCTGCATGGACAAAATATTCATCGATTTTGAAACCTACTACGACCGTAACTATTCTCTAACAAAAATGACTACAATTGAGTACGTTAGAGACCCTCAATTTAAAGTATTAGGTATAGCTATACAAGTGAACGATGAAGACCCCTACTGGATAACCGGTGATCAACTACCCGACTACGACTGGGCTAATAGTGAAGTTATAGCGCACAACATCCTATTCGACGGTATGATACTAACCCAACACTACGGCGTAACTGCTAAACGATGGACGTGTACAGTCGCATTAAGCCGCGCCATGATACCCGTAAAAGACCACCGCTTAGCTAGACTAGCCAAATTACTAAACCTCGGAGAAAAAGGGGACGCCTTAACGCCAGGCTCAACCGCTGTCTCTGCTGAACTAGAAGAATATGCTATTAATGATGTTGTACTAGCTAAAAAACTTTATGACCTCTTAATCGACAAATTCCCAGATGATGAAAAAGATCTCATCCATATCACCCAAAAATGGGGCGTAGAACCTCTACTTCAAATAGACCAAACACGCATAACCGCTAGCCTTATATCTGCTATAGACTCACGACAAGCACTAATTGAAGCTAGTGGGGTTGATGAAGCCACGCTAGTGAGTAACCAGAAATTCGAACGCTACCTAATCGAGCAAGGGATAGAAGTACCTACCAAAGCAGGAGAAGACAACAAATGGCCTAAAACGGCGCTGTCTAAACTCGACCCCCAATTTTGGGCATGCGTAGCTAAACATCCCGAGGCTAATCATATCTTTCAAGGCAGACTCGCCGCTAAATCAAACATCGCTATCACTCGACCTAAAAAGCTACTAAGTATAGCCCAATGTAGCCCTGATAATAGACTACCAATGCCACTAAAATATTATGGCGCCCATACTGGTAGATGGTCCGGTGGCGACGGTTATAATGTTCAAAACCTACCGCGTGATTCAGAAATTAGAAGAAGTATTGTCGCACCAAAAGGTCATGTAATCGTAGTAGTTGATAGCGCACAAATAGAACTACGCGTAAATGCATGGTGGAGTGACGAATATCGAGCACTTGATATGTTAAAAACCGGCCAAGACCTATACAGTATCACTGCGGCCGTCCACTTAGATAAGCGTGCTGACCATATAACTGAAAGCGAACGTAGATTAGGTAAAGTAATGGTTCTGGGCTGCGGTTATGGTATGGGGTGGAGGAAATTTCAAGCGTTTGTAGCCACTGGACCTATGGGATTACCCCCGCTACTCCTCAGTGACGTCGACGCTCAATCCGCCATTGCATCCTACCGTCGTTTATACCCTAATATAAAGAATACATGGCGGGAAATGGATAACTATCTAGGCGATATGTATTTCATGATGCCAGATACTCACAATACACGTAAAGGAGTTAAATTCCATAAAGAACACCTAATGCTACCTAATGGTATGTTCATTTGGTACCCATGTCTAGACTCAAGTAATGAAGGTGGAGGTTGGACTTTCGGTTATACGGACAATAAAAGCAATATTTATGGAGCGCGCCTTCAAGAGAACATCGTCCAAGGACTGGCGAGAGTAATCATCGCCGATCAGCTGTTAGAAATAGAACGTCGCGGTATTCGTACTGTCTCTTCCACGCACGATGAGATACTAGCCGTAGTTCCCGAAGCGGACGCGCAAAAAACACTCGATGTCATGCTTCAGGTAACACGGACGTCCCCAGTATGGGCGCACGACCTGCCATTAGACGCTAAAGGCGGATATGACCATTGTTACTCTAAATAGGTGCCTTAGCGGAGTTGAGCGGTTAAGGATCTAGAACCAGCCCAGATCGCTCAGTCAGTAATGGTGCCACAACGATGGAGTGCCAAAAAGAAGCTTAAGAGGCTAATCTGAGCTGCGTTTCAACGTAGGCACCAAACAGCCCCACTTACCTTGTGGTGCCATGGCACCGACATATAGGGGCAACAACACTTTTTAGGTGAAACTACCCATTTTGTCCACTTTGTCCACTTTTGGTTTCTAAATGTCCAACATTTTTTTACGTCTAACTCATTGAATATAAATAACAAAATCTCAAAAGTCCATAAAGTCCACGGTTTTCAGACTATTAGCCAGTGTAGGCTTGGCACCTAGGCACCGTAGGCACCTTTTATCGTGGTGCCATGGTGCCTATGGTGCCTTTTACTTAGTGAATACTTTAAAAACAATGGACTTTATGGACTTTTAAGAAAAATAGGTTATGTATCAGAGAGTTACAAGCAAATAAAAGATGGACATTTAGAAATTAAAAGTGGACAAAGTGGACTTTTTAACCAAAAACGAAGCTTTTATTTAGATACCCCCCCAAGCGGTGCCATGGCACCTTAATTATTTTACAGCCCCAATACTAATATCATTTATACTATAAATTAACCACAAAGGAGCAAAGATGAACGCCCGAAATCAATTAGAACACCAGAAAACGTTACTCATTATAGACAGCGAAAGCCGCTCAGAACGACTAAACCTAAGACTTGAACCCACACTACTACAAGGCTTAAAAACATTAGCCCTCAACAGTCAAACCAGTATAAATTCAATAATAAGAAATGCGGTCTTACAATTGTATACGGAATCGGCAGACCAAACCCTACCCGGGACAGTCCCAGGCACAGTGTCTCTCCCCACCACGGCACCTACTAAAAGGAACGCAATATGACTACAGAACAGATGGCAGTAATAGCAGTAATCATAGCCATGGTGCTAATTTGGACGTACGCAAAACACGTCGGTTACGAGGAGGGATTCGAAGAGGGATGCAAAGCCGCTATAAGCAAAGCCATCAACGAAGGTTGGATATACGGCACAGTAGACAAAGAGGGATTTACACTAACCCCACAACCTAAAAATAAAGAATGACGCTGCCTCAGCTGCCAAATTATACAGTCTGAAGTACGGCACCAATAAACTATCAAAGGAAATGTTATGACTCAAGACACCCAAGATACCCTACTAATAATTTCGTTCATCGCGATCTTATACATCCTATTCATCCCATGATAATGCACTACGTACCGCCAATAAGATGGACCATAGACCCCTCCGACGACCCTGCCACCATCCGAAATAAAATACACACAGTATTGTATGACGAAGATAGGGTCTTAGAACACGCCGCCGAACGCTTAGGTATAACTGTCGATAAACTCCACTATTACATTAAAAGGCACAATATATGGATACCACCACCGAAACAATTATAGCCGAATACATTAACGACGGTTATAACTACGACCTACGTAACCCAATATACCGCGCAGGCTACCGTTACGCACTCCAGCAGGTAGAGCTGTCATTAGACGAGCTCAAAAATACGTGCTTCACAATAAGTTGTAACCAAGAAAAGGACAAATTAAAACTATGAAATCAAAACAATTCAGCTTCAACGCTCCTGAAGAATCAATTAAACACGCTCATGCCCACGCGCGGGCTCACCAAACTACACTTAGCGAAATACTCCGAACATTTCTAACTACATTATCCCTCATTCCCTACGAACACAAACACGCCCCAAATAGATGGTGCCGAGTATGCACTGAAATGGTACTAGCCGACGACGAAGACAAATGTTGCCAATGTAGCAACTACGTCATAATCGATGATTAAGGATAAAGAATTGAAACGAGAAGAAACCGAACTAAGAAAGGAGCGTATGCAAATACAAATCGAACCATCTTTACTGCAATTAATACATCAAACCGCTAGTAACAAGCAAATATCCGTAGGTGAATTAACCAGATTCGCTTTAATCCGAGCCATTCACGACCTAACAGGAACAATATGGAAACCGAAACTATAACATCACCTAATTTAGCACTAATGTCCCAATTAGTTAAATGCCTACAACTAAACTATACGGACAACGACCGCCTCATAGTAGATATCTGGGGCCCTGACATGGTCATGCAGTACGCTAAAGAAACGTTCGAAACTCAATTCACTAGAGCCGAAGCTAACGAACTAATAAAAAACATAATTAAACAATTCCCCGAAGGCGGGTTCATGCCTATCAATCCCGAAATACTAGCAATGGTAGATTCCGAAATCATAAAATCCAATAAGGAGTAAGAATGAGAATAGCAGATGTACCAGAATACCTAAGAATAGCCCACAAAGCGGGGCTGAGCGCCTTCCTGAAAGGTCCGCCTGGGATGGGGAAGACCACGCTCGCCCGTGAGTACGCCAAAAAAGCCAAGTTACGACTCATTAACGTTCACGCTCCCCTTGTAGATCTACTAGATATCAAAGGAGTTATATCCACATACAACGACGAAGCTAAGTTCCTACCCCTACAAATATGGCCAAAAGCAGACGACGACCCAGTCCTCGTTCTTATAGACGAGTTCCCGCAATGCGTACCCGCCATACAAAATGGATTTAGTCAGCTGCTAATCGAGCAAATAATGGGGGACGTAAGGCTCCCTAAGGGCTCATTCGTCTGCGCTACTGGTAACCGAAAAGAAGACCGCGCCGCTACACACAACATCAACGCCCACGTAGTATCCCGAGTAATGCATATGGAGATGGAAAAAGACCATGACGCCTTCTGGAATTGGGCCGCCAGTAACAAGGTCCATCCGCACGTCATTGCATACACCAAATTTAGCCCCGATGCACTGATGACATTCGACCCTGCTAAATCCCAAGACCCTTATGCAACCTATCGTTCATGGGAATACGTATCAAATGTACTAAAGACTAACCCACAAGAACGATTCATCCGAGAATGCGTAGCCGGCCTAGTAGGCAAAGGCGTAGCTACAACGTTCATGGCCTTCCGCGATACTTGTGCTAACTTACCAGACCCTCAACAAGCCTTAAACCACCCGCATTCATTCGTTGCACCCTCAGATCCTGGAGTAATGAACGCGATATGTATATCACTAGCATACCAAGTGGACGATAAAACAGGGGATAACTTCGTAATCTTAGCCGGTAAGATCCCCGTTGAAAATGCGTTCATGATGCTAGCCTACGCATCACGGCACTGGACCGGAATGAAGAAAAACAAATCGATTAAAGATTGGATTGCCCAACACGCCCAGCTTATAGCTGATAGCACATGGGATATTTAGTAGGAACGTACCACGTCTTAGCCGGACCCTAAATAAACGGCCTACTTCTTACTAACCCGTCGTAAGACCTGAGCACGTCTTACGATTTAGGATTGCAGGGTTAAACTGCTCACCTATTTAACCCTTAACTCACTAAACCACCATGGACTTACTCCCACATGAAAAAATAATCAAGGCCCGAACTACGCTACTACGAAAATCACCATTTTTCGGGATTCTAGCACTTAAACTTACAGTCATAGCCAACGATCAGATAACTGACACAATGGCCACAGACGGGGCTCACCTATACTACGACCCCAAATGGGTCGAAGAACTCGATCCCCCAGAAACATTAGGTGTTTGCGCGCATGAAATACTGCACTGCGGTCTCCTCCACCCCTACAGACGCGGTAACCGAGAACCTGAAAGATGGAACATAGCTTGTGATTTCGCTATAAACTGGCCACTAGTACACACTTACGGCTTTACTCTCCCCAAAGGAGCATTAATAAGCGCTATATACGCTAACATGCCCGCTGAACAAATCTATAAGGCTCTACCAAAAACATACGAAAGACCTAAACCCGCTAAGGGGCGTAAAACACACTGGGGAGACTGCTTTGACGCCGTACCCACCCACCACACAACCACAGACCAAGAAAAACAATGGGAAGTACTAACCGAAGAGGCTAAACAGTCCGCCAGGCAACGCGGCGACGGTACTGAAGGCGCGCTAGAACAAATAGGATTAGGTAAACCCCGAATCGACTGGAAAACACAAACGGCAAACATATTCGGCGCCATCACTAAAACTGATTATTCGTGGGTCCCACCCGACTTAATTTACTTAACCAGAAATATACACGTGCCCACATTACACGAACCTAACGTAGGTCACTTAGCAATTGCCATCGACACGAGCGCATCCGTCCAAACACACGAGTTAACTCAATTCTGGGCTGAACTAAAATACTTATTAGAAACAGTCAACTTAACGAAACTAACACTCATACAATGCGATACTGAAATACATTTCCATAAAGAGTATACAAATAACGACCTAATCCCCTTAGATGTAGTAGGGCGAGGTGGCACCGCCTTTACGCCAGTATTTGACAGGCTTAATAACCCAGAAGATGAAGTAAACGCCCTCATTTATTTCACTGATATGGGCAGTTGGGATTACCCACCTGTAGAACCTGAATACCCAGTTTTCTGGGCTCGAACTGAGAACATGGATGCTCCTTTCGGCCAACACATAGACTTATACCAAAATGAGGATTCTTAATGCACCCCCATCAATTCATAACTATGGCCCTAAAATGGGTCGACGCCTCCATAGGACCTAACGACCTCAGTATGAGCAGTAAAGTATCCATGTTCATTAATGCGGTACGTCACCAACAAGGAGACATGAAATACTCCACTGCAACTGACGTACAGATAGAACTTCTACAACCTCTACTCCCCCATTTACCAGACCTCAAATATTGGCATGAAGCACACATTAAATCTCTAGCCCGAGACCGTGAAACGAAATCTAATAACCGTAAATTACGCCGTATAAATAGTCACGATGCTCTAACCCTCGTACAAGACATAAGTGTACTAACCAAAAATATCTCCATAACTGTAAAACAAAACAACATATACATAATCCCAGAAAACTGGAAAAACTCACCTAATAAATACAACCCACCCGCCCGATTAGCTGAAAAAAGAGAATCTATACGACAAAGAGCCGAAGTTTATTCGGTCGCCGCATCCAAACATTTTAGAGTGCCCGCTATACGACCTAAAGTCCACATATTAGCTAACCGTGACACCCTCCCCTCCTTCACTAGGCCCGCAGGAAAGCACAAACCTAAATTAAAAGTACACGTACACTGGAATGAACTACAGTTAAAATCCACAGACCAATGGCTCATAGCTAGTAAACTATACCCCGAAGCTGATCCGGCCACAGATGGGGCTGACGTTAAAATACTCCCTGTATGGGCCTGGGATAAAACAGTAATCCGGTTACGATTTCGTAAATACAGACCTGACGAAGACCAAGAAATCCCCATACATGCTATGTGGTTAGCGTACACACCCACTAACGCATCAATATGCGCAAAACGATCTACCGCTATACAAAGTGTACGTACGAAAGTGCGTAATAACGTAATGAATTCTTTCGGAGGTATATAATGGACGTAATAGACCCGTACTTAATTCAATTAACCCGATTACTACACAACTTGGAACTGCAATATGCAAAAGAAACCCGAGAACGAAACCGAGAACGGACTAAAATTCGACGCCTCCAAACCGGATTGGAGCTTACTCCCCCTGAAAGAGCTAGAACCGGTTATTCGCGTACTAGAATTCGGCGCTAACAAATACGAGCGAGACAATTGGAAAACCGTATCCAATGCACCGCAAAGATATTTCAGCGCAACACTACGACATTTAGCGGCCTATCAAACTGGAGAAAAGAATGACCCCGAAACAGGCGAATCTCACCTGTCCCACGCCCTATGTTGTTTAATATTCATATCCGCGTTAACTAGATCTGACTCTAGTTGATGGCGGATGTTGATGGTGGAGAGACCTGAGAAACCCTCCACCAACTCCCAGCCGGCGGTGGAGGGTTCGATAAACACCGGCAATTAGAGGGGTAGAACACTACTTCGGGGAAATAATTGGTACATCGACATCCCATTATTTCTTTTTTTTTGTTCTACTTCGATCTAATCGTCCTGAGCATAGTAATACTGTGACTATTACACCGACGTTAAACTGCTCAACTATTAACCCAAAGGACACCACAATGACAATCATCCACGACACACTATATAAAAAAGACTCTAAAGGTAAAGTACGAGAATGGTCCATAAGCGTCAAAAACAACACTTATACTACTTCTCACGGTCTACACAAAGGCAAACAAATAAGCAAAACTACACGCTGCGAACCTAAAAACGTAGGGCGTGCCAACGCTACTACTGGCGCTCAACAAGCTGCAGCTGAAGCCAAAGCTAAACACACCAACCGACTAACCCGAGAAGGCTACAGCACTGACATAAATCGTTTAGACTACACCTCACACGTTCAGCCCATGCTAGCCCGCGATTACTCAAAAGTAGGACACCAAGTCCAATGGAGTAATGGCGTCTACGCATCTCCAAAACTAGACGGGGTACGCGCTATCTGGATACTTGGTAAAGGATTCCAAAGTCGCAAAGGTACCTTTTACAATGTGCCACACCTCGAAAAACTATTAAACGAAGCCGGCTGTATTTTTAAATTAGACGGAGAACTCTACATCCACAATACTCCATTAAACGAAATCGTAGCCGCTTGCAGAAAACCTAACGACAACACCCCCAAACTAGAATTCCGCGTATTCGATGTAGTTTCAGGCGGCGGATATAACCAACGATTCAAAACCCGCGTTCTCGCGACCACTGGATACTTAAAATCTAACATGATTCGAGCGGTACCATTCGTTGAGATAAACAGCTCCGCTGAAGTAGACTTCTGGCATGACACATTCGTCGAACAAGGCTACGAAGGCGTAATGCTCCGTTTAGACGGACCGTATAAAGAAGGAGAACGTAGCGCTGATCTATTCAAATATAAAAAATTCAAAGAAACCGAATATAAAATACTCGATATTGGTAAAGACAAAGACGGAAACGGAGTAATCAAATGCGACGGCTTTAACGTGCGCATGAGGGGCACAGACGAAGAGCGAAAACACCAAGTCGATCACCCTAACGAATATATAGGAAAACAAATTACAGTTCGATACTTCGCGTTAACGCCCTACGGAAAGCCTCAATTCCCTGTAGGTATAGCTATCCGAGACGATATTTAACAGCCCCAAAAGCAAAAAGGAGTAAACTTAGATACTTACTCAGGAGAATTATATGCAAACTTCTTTCCTCGCCGCCGCAAACGGCCAGGCACTAGCTAAAAATTTAATAACCGGAGATAGCTATCCTAATGTAACTAAAGTGACCTCATTTAGTCATCAAACTAACACTTTAGAATCGTTGTTAGAACTTTTAAAACTCCACGCACAAGAAGGGAATTGCTTAATCAAGGGCGAGTTAACTAGACCCCTAGTAAAAGAATCCAGAGCCGGATTAGTTAAACAAACGGCAACAAACCTATTAATCTTAGATATCGACCACAATACTTTACCATTCAAAGACCGAAATCACTTAATAAATACCCTCGGGTTCCCTAACACTAGTTACATATTTCAGCACTCAGCCTCCTCCCAACACGATGATGACTTACGCGGCCATTATTTCATACTACTCGAAACTCCCGTACTCCCTGCTGATATTAAACACCACGTAAAAGCCCTAAATTTTCAGCACCTCTACGACCACATAACATTGAGTAAAAATAAACTCAGCCTTAAGTGGCCCTTAGATATCACAGTTAATGATAACGGTAAAATAATATACCTAGCTAAACCGGTACAAGAAACAGACCCTATAACTAACCGCTTCATTCTAACAAAACGAACCCATCCCACTCACACCTTCGTACCTACAAAAACTGAATTCAGTATCTACGACGCCGTAAACCAACTACGGAATAACGAAGGACTTGAAACCCGAAATGCCCCTGTAAACGACCTCGTAGTAATCGACCCCGCAGAAGTAAAAATCACAGGTATAGAAGAACGCGCAAATAACTTCATATACCTAAACCTTAACGGTGGAGATAGTTGGGGGTACTATTTCAGTAAAGAACACCCGAGTATCGTTTATAACTTCAAAGGCGAACCTAATTTCCGACTGCAAGACTTATGTCAAACCACTTACGATAAATTCAAGGTCCACGCTATATCAGGCGGTGGTGATATCACACTTAACACCGATGGGGGTATAGAACTATCTACATCCATAGGTTTTCGAGACCCAGTACTCGACCAATACTGGCAAGTAAAATATAACCCAGAAACATCGGAAGTAACATACATGCACCCTACGTCCTCCAAAGAAAGAGTTAACGACTTCTTGGTTACTAACGGGGAAGATCGCTTAAAACACATACCTGACTGGGAAGTAGAATTTAATCCATCTTCCTTAATACAAATAAGCCCAGAAAGACGCTGGATAAACACCTTTAAACCCTCAGAGTACATGGCGTCTAAAGATACCCAATCTACAATGCCCCACCATTGCGAAATCTTATTTAAGCATTTAACTGTAGACGACGAATGCTACAACTCCTTTATGAACTGGTTAGCTTTTGTATTCCAAACTCGTACGAAAACCGGTACTGCATGGATATTACACGGTACAACCGGAACCGGTAAAGGAACATTATTCGAAATACTATTACAGCCAATATTCGGTTACGATTACACATTCATGGCAACCACAGACCAAGTAACCGAAGATAAAAACCTATTCATGGAGCGAAATTTATTATGCGTAATCGACGAATTCGAACTGAAAGACGACGTCCAAGGCTCTCAGCAGTATGCAAGGCTAAGGTCATACATCACCGAACCTATAGTAGCAATAAGAGCAATGCGGATGAACGGAGTCAAACGGAAAAGCTATGCCAACTTTATAATGCCTACTAACCGACCCACTTGTATGAAACTAGAAACCGAAGATCGCCGTATGAACGTCGCGCCTCGGCAAACTCTTCCATTACCGGTAGCCGACCCAGAGATATTCCGTGACGCCCTTAAACAAGAAGTCACTCAATTCGCTAATTTCTTACGGCAATACAAAGTAAACAAAAACGCTGTAAAAAGCAGCCTAAAGAACGCAGCCCGCGAAACAATGATCAAGCAATCTAGATCATCACACGAAGAATTCTTCTACTCCATATTAATCGGCGACATAGACTTTTTCACCGACCAATTCATCGATTCCCCTGACCCCTTCCAAGCACCAGAATACATAGCGTATCAAAAAACAGTACTGACATGGATAGAGGAAGCAAAAAATAAAGAAACTAGTCGGATAAAGAAAGAAGTGCTACTACGCATGTACCTATGGGTAACAGGCGCGTCTAAAAAAATAGTGACAATGAATAAATTCACCTCGATTTGTTCAAACAACGGATTAGATTTTACTCGGTTAAAACAACACCCAGACGACATTAAACGAGTACTGTTAACTAAAGTAAAATGGACCGGACAACTCGAAGGCTTCACAGAGGCCGCCCCTACAACACCCTCAAATGTCATAAAAATAAACGATGTCTAACGATACTATCAATTCTATCCTAGAACAGTTGGAACATATGAGTCAAACCCTGACACGCCATGAAGACCAGCTAACTGAATTATTTAAACAGGCGGAGAAACGCAATGAACAAACGGCCTTGGAGCTTCAGCTCCCTAACTCTATACGAAGGGTGCCCCCGAAAGTATAGACTAAAATATATAGATAAAATAGCAGAGCCAGAACCGGCCCCAGACAGCCCCATGCTCCGTGGTAACAGAATACACAATGTAATCGAGAACTACCTACTACACGATGGAATCCTAACACCCGAAGCCGCTGGATTACAGGACTACTGCTTCAATCTAAAAATAGCTAACCCCTTAGTCGAAGAAGACTGGGCTTACACCGATGATTGGTCAGTTACTGAATGGGGGAACGACAACGTAGGTTGCCGCATGAAGCTAGACGCCTTCGTTAAAGACGGACTCCATTGCCAAATAATAGACTGGAAAACAGGTAAAGACTACCCTATCAAACGTATAGCCCAAGGTCAGCTATACGCCATAGGTGCCAGCAAACGATACCCCGATCTAGAATCATTCCATATAGCATTCGGATATATAGACCAAAAAGTATTAAAAACTACTGACTACACAATTAAACAAATACCAAAGTTCGAAGCTAACTATAAAAGACGCGTAGACGCTATGCGCAAAGACACTAAATTCAAACCTATCAATAACAAATGGAACTGTAAATACTGCCCTTACGGGCCCTACAACTTAAACAACTGCGAATGGGGAGTAACAGAATAGTGAAAAACAAACAAGATTTCATGTATGGATGCAACAAAATCAAAAAACCGCCCTCAGAATTAGAAATCACTACGTGGGTCGGAGCCTTCTTACTAGGCCTACTCGTAGGCGTACTAGTCATGGGACCTCCATGAGTGGCGCATGCAAAGGTCAACCCAACACACGTTATATGACCCTAACAGATCATGACCTTTACGAAACTAGGGAATGTCTCGACTGTAACGAGGCACAGGATCACCGAGAAGAACTCGAGAACGGCGTAAAAGTCTTCACGTGTATGCAGTGCGGTAATGAAATCAGAATACTCGGTTACGACTTCAATGACGAAGAAATAGTGGAGGGAGAATGAAACTATTTAAGCATCAGATTGAAACCATCGATTTCTTAGCGGCTAATGACCGCACCTTCATAACCTCAGACCCAGGAACAGGAAAGACACGCTGTATATTAGAACACTTAAAAACCATAGCTGGACGCGCCCTCGTAATCGCTCCTAAATCAATACTCTACCCATCTTGGGCTCAAGATATCATAAAATTTACCCCCGAACTAACTTACATGATATCTACCCCCAAAGACAGACGTAAAGCCTTTACAGACCGAACCGTGGATATAGTTTTAATAAATCACGACGCCGCCCGATGGCTAGTCGACAATTTAGAACTATTAAACGGGTTCGAATACATATGCGTGGATGAATCAACCGCATTTAAAAAGCCAACCAGTCAAAGATCTAAAGCCCTAGCCAGAATAATAAGTCGATTTGGTAAGCGCACCCTCATGACAGGTACACCCAACCCCAATGGGATACTAGACCTATGGCATCAAATGAAACTCATAGACGACGGACTGCGCCTAGGCACTAGCTACTGGAAATTTAGATCCGCCACTCACGAACCTGCATCCAGAGGCCCATTTACCGAATGGGTAGAAAAAGACAACATACAAGAAGCTGTTTACGGCCTCATGCATGATATCAACATAAGACACACATTAGAAGATTGCATCGACATCCCCGAGAATAACGTTAGAACTATCCAATTCAATTTAACTCCTAGCCATATGGCGGAATACCAAACACTCAAAGCCCAGTGTCTTCTAGAATTCGCTAATGGTGACGTCAAAGCAGTAAACGCAGCTTCATTAGCTACTAAACTTATGCAAGTAGCCTCAGGTTCAGTCTACGGGGACGACCAAATATTCAAAATAGCCGGTGAACGCTACGAACTCATAACCTCATTAATAGCCGAACGTCCTCAATCCATCGTAGCGTTCAACTGGACCCACCAACGAGACGCCCTAATAGCGCTAGCCGAAAAACAGAAAATAAAATACGCAGTTATAGATGGATCGGTAAGTATCAAAAACCGAAACCGCGCTATCTCAGACTTCCAATCAGGCTTAATACAAGTGCTATACGCACACCCTGCATCCGCCGCCCACGGATTAACATTAACTAAAGGAGTAGCCACAATATGGGCATCACCAACCTACAATGCGGAACAATACCAACAGTTTAATAGACGTATATACCGAGCCGGCCAAACTAAAAAGACTGAAACCATATTAATAGCCGCCCGAAATACAATAGATATACGCGCCTATGCAAAACTAAACAGTAAGGTAACAAAAATGACTAACTTATTAGATCTACTGGAGGACTAATGCCCGAACAGCCCCAAACAGCCCCAACAAGTCTTGGCAAACTCATAGACAAGATGTATAATTTAAGGAACGAAAAGATAATATATGCAAACAAAGTTAAAGACCTCACCAATGAAATGGAAGAACTACAGTCGATAATTTTACAGCGAATGGAACTGGAAGACATGGAAATGGGCTCTGGCTCCTTAGCAACCGTACGTCGTTCAGAATCAATAGTGCCTAATGTGCAAAGCTGGGACGAATTTGAGGACTACATACTTAAAAACGATGCCCTATATTTACTAGAACGACGCCCCGCTTCAGGCTCATTTAGAGAACTAAACGCACAAGGTATCGCAATTCCTGGAGTAACCCCCTTCACTAAAATCAAAATATCCCTAACTAAAAAGGCTAAAAAATGACCTCCGACTTATTAGACATTCAAGCACAGCTTAAAAAAGAACTCGAAGTCCAACGTTCTCAACTAGAAGCCTCAGTCGCCCTAAATGGCAACTCTAAAATCAACTTATCCAACAAAATGTTCACACTACCCGACGGTAGTAAAGACCAAGGCCCACTTAATTGCATCATACTAGACTGGAGATACAGCCGCGCCTATTTCCCAAATGATTGGGACAGTAACGATAAAAAACCCCCAGTATGCTCCGCCCTAGATAAAAATGAAGCAAACTTAATACCTTACCCTTCATCAGACGACTTACAATCGGAAACCTGCCCAACTTGCTGGGCCAACGTATGGGGCTCTAGATACCCTGATAGCCCTAAAAGTCGCACGAAAGCTTGTAAAAACACAATAATTCTTGCGGTTATCCCCGCCGATAAACAACCAACTGAAGACACTACACCTTGGATCATATCCTTACCTCCAACATCTATTAAAGCATTCACAGAGTTCGTAACAAACTTACAAAACGACTCTACTTTAATGCCGTGTCAAGTATCCGTAGACCTCACCATGGACCCTAAACAAACGTACCCAAAAGTAGAATACTCAAACATAAGACCCCATAAAATATTAGCCGACGTACTACGTATTCGTACTGACGCACAAACTATCTTAGATAACGGTAGTTAATAGAGCTTCACTAAATGAAGCATTGCTTCACTAAATGAAGCATTGCTTCACTAAATGAAGCATTGCCTCAATGAACGAATCTGGGTTTATACAATCAGTACACCTTAAACTGGATAAAAGTATCTATCGGTGGAAAATATCCGATAGGTACTCATCCGGCGTCGCAGACGCTTACTATTCATCTCCCCTAGGCGACTTATGGATCGAGTATAAGTTCTACCCTAAAGGTCTGCCAAACCGTACAAAACCAAAATTATCTAAACTCCAACTCCGATGGTTACATAACCGATACGACGAAGGACGCGACGTTTATGTAGTAGTAGGATCACCAGACGCCTGTATCATATACGAACACCTAAGCTGGACATCCTATAAACACGCAGAAACAGACTCAATATCTAGGCCAGAATTAGTTAAATGGATTCAAGGAAAACTATGTACGAATTAAAAGGCAATGGATGTACTAAATACGAAATAATAAAAGCCATTTTAAAACTTAAAAGTATACCTTTCACCGAAACTAAAAGTACTACCCTAGGACTTATTACCCGAGAAAACCTATTTACTAACGCTCCCACTATAATATTATACTTAGACGCTAGATACCCTATACCCGAACTAATATCTGGTACCCCACTTGAACGCGCCCAACTATGCCAAGCCGCTACTTTTATACATGATCTACCCAAAGAAGCTAACGCCTTAGCTAGAATTGCTAACCCATTCGTATTCGGGGCTAAGTTAACCCTATTGGATTTACTCATATGGGCGTACACAGATAACCTAAAATTTAAACAGTTCATGGACACAGTAATAAATGCCGAACTCAATTGAACGAGGAATATGGTACGAGGAAACTCGTAAACGTTATCGCGTACGCTTATATAAAAAAGGAGAGGTAATACACTTAAGCTACCATGCTAAATATGAGCAAGCCCTACTTGCCCTAAATAAAGCTCGATATTCACCTAAGCAAGCAAACACACTTACCGACATAATCAAACAACTAGATTCTCTCCATAACAGGATTAAATAACATGGCCGCTATAAAAACAGGCAACTACAGAATCCACTTCTATGACAAATACGGCACTAAACTCAAGCAAGCCAAAAAAGTTAAAGCGGCCACCATATACGCCGCTATAAAAAAGGCCCGCCGCTATTCCTACATAGCGGGATACGCATCTTACTGTATAGACAGGCGTGTATACAATTCACTCGACCAAAAAACTCCCTATTAATTAAGCTATTTTTAGGCTAATTAATAGGGAGGTTTTTATCTACCCACACTACGGCACCAGGAGGCTCCATGTACGAATACATGATTTTCTTTAAAAACGCTCAACAGATAATATTAGCCCCTAATCTCTACCAAGCTAAACTTGCGGCCTTAAAGATATTCAAACCATCTAAACGCGATAAAGGATTAGTAGCCGTACAACTCATATCGGAACATAACCCAATAAACTTACAATAATGATCATATCTTACTACGCTAACGCAGTCCGTAAAGCCAACGAGAAGTTCTACGGTAGCCTTCAACTAACCGATAAACACTTACGAATACAAGCCGCTGATGAAGTAGTTAAACAACTTAACTTTTACATCATGGCTCTACATGATGCACCCGAAGAACTAGCAACCCTAAAAATCGAACAACAAAGAACAGGAGTATTATGAGCAACCCACTACTAATATTAGATTTCCTAAGCCGCCGAGCTAAAACCATATGCGTAGAGGGAGGAACAATCTACGAAGGAAAATGGTACAGTTCAGCCCATGGCTACGAAATCCGCCAAGAAACCCGCTTAAAGCACCACGAATTCGCTTTAAGCGTAGCTAAACTAGTCGACAACGGCTACGCTTTAGACCTAGGTAAATCCACCGCCGTAATAACCTCTAAACCTGGAGTGCCAGGTAAAAACCACGCCTACACTATAACGCCTAAAGGAGAGATGCACCTAGCGCATCAATACGATAACAAATCTCCATTAACCTATAACCCCAATAAGCCCGACTACCAACGAATACGAAAAATAGTCAAGGCCCCTCT
>Ga0257127_1000609_pt1 | contig 30292 bp, 23 predicted proteins | sample SI060_135mmetaG_FD_190152 | JGI IMG/M metagenome (GOLD analysis project Ga0257127, IMG submission 190152) | Marine microbial communities from Saanich Inlet, British Columbia, Canada - SI060_135m | ecosystem: Environmental > Aquatic > Marine > Inlet | place: Canada: British Columbia | collected... | reverse complement strand
CCAACCGGAGATGGTGCATCACCACCATCATAATGATATAAGTCGGGTGCACCCAATACATGAAAAAACTCATGACATAAAACACCCACATTAAAATACCATGATTCTGAAAGCATAAAGAGATAGTCACCAACTTGTGCACCATTAATGGTTACAGTTTGTGAATACAAGGACCATCGATGAGGCCATAAAAGTTCTGCCCAATCCCCAGGTTCACCATAAATAACAAATGAAACAGCATCGATATATCCATCATCATTTGCATCAATATCCATAAGTGGTGACACATCACTTGCAATAGAATTTAATGCGTTAGCCAATAAAGTATGTTCACGGTTAGTTCGTTCATTTGAGTCTGGATAACCATCGGGATTATTGCCGGATTGTGGTTGATAATAACTTCGATTATGTTCGTCTTGATACGCAGTATTTAAATCTCCAATACTACCTGGAAAATGAAAAGTATTAATCAAAAGTGTATTGTAGGAGACTTCCCAATAATAGTGTCTTAAAGATGGTACATCTTCATCGGATTGAAATACAGCATTATAATAGGAGCGAGGCTGAGGAAAAGTAGGATCGTCAGCAAACCGGATAAACACATTAATTTGTGCGAGCTCGCCTGATGTAGGCGCATCTCGAGAAACTCTTTCGGAATCAGGATTTTTATAAAATTCTTTATTTTGATTATATTGTTCTAAGCTTATTGAAAGTCCCGGTGAAATCCCAAACTCTTCAGGATTCCCATGCCCCACTTTGACGGTTGAAGGAAGTAGCTCTTCATTGAATCCTACAATGGCGTAATAATAATAACCATCATTATGATTCATTATAATTGTAAAGTTTTTCGAATCATGTAGTCTTCGGGCAAATTGATCTCCCGTGATAAAACAATCTATAGTTTCACCATTTGGTTGTGTAATTATTCTTGGAATAGAATCGAACCAGGTTGCAAACAAAGTTGAAATAAAGACAAATATTCGTATTAAATATTTTATTTTAGTCATGAGAAAGGTTAGTTTTAAGTTGTTTTGGAAAATGGATGCTTATTTAAGCAAGACCATTTTATGTGATTGAGATAATCCATCTATCTCTAAACGGTAGATATAGGTTCCACCACTCACGGCATTTCCTGAAATATCTAAACCATTCCACTTGAATTGGGTAACGCCGGCTTTAAAATAACCAACATTTAGAATATTTACTATTTGGCCGTTTATATTATAAATAATAAGACTACCAAATGAGTCTCTTTCAATTTCAACAGAAATAGATGTTGATGGATTGAACGGATTTGGAAAATTTTGGTTTAATTTAAATTGCGAAGGTTGAACATCAATCAAATCTAAAACATTAATATGCATACTAATTCTATGATAATTGTGTCCATCAACAGAATAATGTTCTGCGATAAAGGAATCTTCAGTCAAATCTATTATATTATAACGTAATTCTTCATTTAGGATTCCAATAGGGGCAACAAATCGCCGAAGGAAAACAAGTTGATTTAAATCCTTATCGTAACTTAGATAGTGATACGACCAGCTTAATTCGCTGTTATAAAGAAAATCAGACGAAGAATTAAAAATTAAAAAACCTGTTCTATCTCCTCCTTCCGAAAATTGAATAGAAATATTTCTATTACTATAAGAGAGAGAAGGTGTTTCTAGAGTTTCTAATCCTGTCCACTGACCAATAAAATTTGTAAGGCTTTGGGCAGAAATATAGGACGCTGTAAATAGTACAACAATGATAGCTCTTTTAATGGTTGATAAACTCTGCACGTTTGTCCCTTTGGAATCGACAAATATACAAATTTTTCCATCTAAACAGTATTCTTACTTATAAATATTTATATCGATTAACCTTGATTTGCATAATTCATTATTTCAATAATATCATTTTTTGATTAATTATTATATTATCAGTTACTAATTGATAAATATAAATTCCACTAGGAACTACAGAACCTTGAGAATCTCGCGCATCCCATAGGACTGAATGATTTCCAGAGCTACCCAGTTCATTTTTCAAAGTATTAACTAATTGTCCTTTCATATTAAATACTCGTAGAGAATACCAATCATCACTTTGTAAGACATATTGAATAGTTGTTATAGGATTAAATGGATTGGGGAAATTTTGAAATAAACTTATTTTAACTGGATAAATCTCGTTATCCACTAACACCATAATGTTACAGGGTAAATTAATTGCACCAATCAAACCACCAGAATCAGAATATAATCTGCAATTTGAATAATCAGATAAACTGTAATCATAACTTTCTGGATCACAAAATGCGGGATCTTCATTATGAATTCCGTCTCCAGCTGAAAATAATATTGTTGAAAACTCCGAAAAAATATCTTCGCCACCATCAAGATCACTATAACTTATTTCCATAGATGACATCCCACTAGATTCTGATGAATAAAATGATCTACCATCATTATTCCAAAATATTGAATTTTTCACTTCAATTGCTGAGCTATAAAGAGTCATGACTGACCCTTCACCAGAGATGTTTTCCGTAAATGTAGTTTGATCCAAACCTAGTGTTGCTTGGTTGACTACAATAGCACCACCAAAATCATATCCATGATTGTATTCAAATAAAGTCCATTGAATTGTTCCATTTCCACCTAATTGATATAAACCGCCGCCTTCTATGAATGCCACATTTTCTTTTATAATACTATTGATAATCGTTAGGTCTGAATTTTCTGAATATACACCTGATCCCCAATATGCTATATTTTCGTAAATGCTTGCATTTGAAATTATAGGAGAACCCCCAACCACATATATTCCAGCACCAGTATTTGCACCATTTTCTCTAATAGTAATATTCATTAAAATTGCGTCAGATTCTGAAAGATAAATTCCACCTCCAACTTCAGCGGTATTATTTTCAACTATTATATCACTAATAGTTGGAGAACAATTAGAGATATGTAAACCACCACCATTTGGTGTTGCCCCATCTCTAAAAGCAATTCCTCGTATAATTGCATTATCATTAGAACTTCCGTTTAAGACCAAACAAGATCCACCCATAGATCCAGGGGTAAAATAAGTATTTAATATTAAATCAGAATTATTTAACTCAAATGCTCGAGATTCTAAAACAATCTCTTTATTTGAAAAATCAAGAGACTCATAATAAGGTCCGGGGTTCAGACGTATCGTATCTCCATTCATAGCAGCAGAGATTGCTCTTTCTATGGTTTCAAACGGAGTTTCAGGACTCCCATCATTTGTATCATTTCCATATTGATCCACATACCAAATTGGGCCAATATTTACTGGACCACATCCTGAAAGATAACACCCCATATGAAGCCCATCAAATCCACTATCTACGCAAGGTGAATTTTCACGTAGCGTATAAACTCCACCTGGGTCATTACAGAAATATGGTTCTGAATCTATATTTTCATTGCCCCAATTAACATTGCCATTATCATTCTCATCAATTCCCGCTTGACCATTTTCTATATCACTATAATCAACATTTAATTCGACTTCAGCCCCCTCAGTACGAAAATAAATTTGGGGATTACCATTTCCCCAAACTATTGAATTGAGTAACGAAACTTCAGACCCATCTCGCATATATATTCCATTTCCATAAAGTTCAGCCAAATTATTGACTAGAGTTATATTTGTTAAGATAGCAGTTGATGAGTTCCTAAAATAGGCGCCTGCACCTGAACTTGATGAATTATTGGCAATTAAAGTAAATGTTATAACTGGATTAGCATTATTAACATAAAGCCCACCGCCTAATCCATCAGCACTATTTCCTGTGACATTAAGCCTTGTTGCAATTAGGTTTGCGTCATCTTTAAGTACAAGACCGCCGCCAGAATTGTTGGAAGTATTTCCGGTGAATATTACATCTGTCATTTGGGGAGATGACTCATATCTTAAATAACATCCTCCACCAAATTCAGCTACATTATTAATAAATGCACAGTTAAAAAATTCGGGGCTTGATCCACTACGAGAATAAAGTCCTCCTCCCACATCATTTGTTTCATTCCCTAAAATTGTACATCCAAGAAACGTTGGTGAAGCGTTGTAACAAAAAATGCCACCTCCACCGCCATCATCACCACTATTATTTTGGATAATACAATCTTGTATTATTGGGCTGCTGTTTTCACAATATACCCCACCACCATAAGTATAATATGATCCATTCCCATCAGGGTCCATATTATTTCCTGTTCCATTTTCAAGCGTAAATCCTTTAATGGCTGATAAGTTTGACTCTCCATTATTGAATGTAACAACACTCCCATTTTCTTGAGCATTGATAATTGTAGTTCCAATGAGTAGGGAATCATTCTCAATTAAATATAGAGATGATACAATAATAGCATTTCCATTAAAGTTTATAGATTCAGGATAAAACCCCGGAGAAACTAAAACTGAATCACCTGCTTCAGAAGCATCTATCGCGCTTTGAATCGTAGAATAGTCATTAGGGACATAGAGAGTCTCAGCTAAGAGTATGTGGCTTGTAATTAAAAGGATATGTAGAAAATATTTATTCATTTTTTAGCTATTTTATGTTTTGAAAATTAACTCACTTCTGGTGATTATTTGGATGGAATATGGAGAAATCCATATTAATTTTTAGCTCCTTTTTAACATGATATAAATAGAATACGTATATGATTGCCCTAATACTTAAAGAAAATAATCCACTAGAAACACGCGTCGCTGCAAGCCCATCTTCAGTAAAAGATATGATTAAATTTGGATTAACAGTTCAAATTGATTCGGGTGCAGGGGTAGCTTCATTTATGTCAGATGATGATTATTCTGAAGCAGGCGCTGAAATACTAAAAACAGGTTCGGAGCAAATCTCTAAAGCCGACATTATACTAAAAGTAATGCCACCTACATTAGAAGAGATTGCAAATTTTAAATCGAACTCAATTTTCATTTCATTTTTTCAAACCACTCGAGAGCTTTCAACAGTGAAAGCATTAGCCGAAAAATCAGTTACCGGTTTTTCTATGCATTTAATTCCGAGAACAACTTTAGCTCAAAAGATGGATGCATTATCATCTCAAACTAATATAGCTGGATATAAAGCAGTTCTAATGGCAGCTACTCGTCTTGGAGTTTACATGCCTCTTCTTATGACTGCTGCTGGTACAATACGACCAGCAAAAGTACTAATTCTAGGTGCAGGCGTAGCAGGTTTACAAGCTATCGCAACAGCTAAAAGGCTTGGTGCTCAGGTAGAAGTTTTTGATGTTCGCCCTGTTGTAAAAGAGCAAGTTGAATCTTTGGGTGCGAAGTTTATTGAAGTAGAGTCCGAGTCTGAAGATGGAGTTGGTGAAGGTGGCTATGCTAAAGAAACATCTGATGATTATAAGCAACGTCAACAAGAAATGATTCATGAGCATATTAGTAAATCTAATATTGTCATTACCACAGCATTAATTCCAGGAAGACCTGCTCCTTTATTAATTCCAACAAGTATGGTAGAAGCAATGAAACCTGGATCAGTAATTATGGATCTTGCCGCTGAAAATGGTGGGAATTGCGAGCTGACCCAAAAAGACAAAATCATTGAACATAACCAAGTTACTATTGATGGTACTTCCAACATTCCAGGATTAATGCCAGTAGATGCCAGTGAATTATATTCAAAAAATATAACTGCTTTTTTAACCTACATGGTCAAGGAAGGTCAAATCAATCTTGATAGAGAAGATGAAATTATTTCCGGTGCACTTTTCACCCACGAAGGTGACATAACACACAAACCAACTCAAGAAGCACTTAATGCTTAAGGGAAATTATGGATATTAATATTTTTACAGTTTTTATTTTGGCGATTTTCGTTGGGAATGAAATCATTTCAAAAGTACCCCCTACACTCCATACACCTCTTATGTCTGGTTCTAATGCTATATCAGGTATCGCAGTTGTTGGAGCAATTATTGCTACAAAAGTTGGCGGTGGAATTGGATCTTGGATGGGCTTAATTGCAGTCATTTTTGCTACTGTAAATGTTGTAGGCGGTTTTATGGTTACGGATCGTATGTTAAAAATGTTTAAGCGTAGATAGGAGTTATAAGTGGAATTCACAAATATATTTTACGTCCTAGCTTCAGTTCTATTCATACTAGGAATCAAAAAACTTAGCCATCCAAAAACAGCCCGCAACGGGAATATGATTTCATTTATTGGGATGATGATTGCAATTATTGCAACTTTAATTGCAAAACATGAATATGAAATTGATTTTCAAACTATTGCTATAGGAATCATAATTGGAACTATTATTGGTGCTGTTTTTGCCATAAAAGTAGAAATGACTCAAATGCCACAAATGGTTGCCATATTTAATGGATTTGGTGGTGCTGCATCTGCATTAGTTGCAGCTGCAGAGTTTCTTAAAACGGGTGAAATAACAACCTTTACCTTGGGAACGATCGTACTTTCAATTTTTGTCGGTACATTAACATTTACTGGAAGTTTTATTGCTTTCGGAAAACTACAAGGATTCATAAGTGGCCAACCTATTGTTTTTCCTGGCCAACAGATTTTTAATGGTTTAATGGCTATGATGTTAATATTTGTTGGTGTTTATGTTGTCCAATCTCCCAGTGATATGAATTACTTTTATGCTGTTATCATTATTTCAGCTATTATGGGAATCACGCTAACCATTCCAATTGGTGGTGCTGATATGCCTGTAGTTATTTCATTATTAAATTCATACTCAGGTGTAGCTGCTGCTGCAACAGGATTTGTTTTAATGAATAATGGTCTAATTATTGCAGGGGCGCTCGTTGGTGCTTCTGGCCTTATTTTAACCAATATCATGTGTAAAGGGATGAATCGATCACTGGCAAATGTAATTTTTGGAGCTGTTGGGTTGGTGCAGGAGTCAACTGGAGATGGATCAAAAAAACAAATCACAATCAAATCGTATTCTACTGAAGAAGCCGCTATGATTTTTGATGCAGCAGAAAAAGTTATTATTGTTCCTGGTTACGGACTTGCAGTTGCACAAGCACAGCATGCCATTCGAGAAGTTGCCGAAATATTAGAAAGTAAAGGGAAAAAAGTTCTTTATGCCATTCACCCGGTTGCAGGACGCATGCCAGGCCATATGAATGTTCTTTTGGCTGAAGCCAATATTCCCTATGAACAATTAAAAGATTTAGATGAAATAAATCCGGAATTTGAAGATTGTGATGTTGCTTTGGTGTTGGGTGCAAATGATGTTGTGAACCCAGCTGCTCGTCATGACACATCTTCTCCAATTTATGGAATGCCTATTTTGGATGTGGATAAATCTCGAACTGTAATTATCAATAAACGAACTATGAATACCGGATTTGCTGGTATACAAAATGAGTTATTCGGTTTTGATAATTCTATTATGGTCTTTGGTGATGCAAAAGATATGCTTCAACAATTATTAAAAGATCTAAAAGAATTATAAATTAAATTATAAGTCTTACTTTAAAAAAAGCTCCATAATTATGGAGCTTTTTTTTAAAACATTATATGCTAACTCTACTGATTATTTTAACTGAAATTCACTTTTAATTTTGTTGAATTAGAATAAAGTCCTAAAGAAATATATTTAGTGCAAACAGCTTCCGCATAGGCCTCAGAAAAATACCGGCCCACTTTAAATACGCTACCTCCACGATCTTGCACAACATCTAAATCAGGAAGCAATTCTCTAACTGCTTTTATCTGTTCATCTCCTTGTGGAACAATATTCACTTCCCACATCTCAACTTCGCCTCCTTTTTCTAAACTGACATAATGTGCAATCATTCCTGTGAATTCTGCAACTGCCATGGATTCTTCTTTAGTTACTTCATCATCTGCTTCAGCCATCATATTGATTAAATCAACCAAACCTTCTGCCACTTCTACATCAGGATTCTCATCTAAATAAGATTGAACCAAAGCTTTCAATTCAACTAGGTTTGTCAATTCATCAGGTTTACCTGATTTAAGTTCAGGGATTTCTATATTCCATTTTTCAGAGAATTGTTTTATTAAATCAATTTCCTCCTGAGCAATATCATCATCAATTGCTGCTAGCTTAACTAATATATCAATTATTTTACGAGCGCCTTTTGGACGCAACATATCACTTAACAAATCTCCAGATTCTTTTCGTTCTAAATTTAATGCACGACCAAGTAATGTTATAAATCCTACGCCGCGATTACTATCTACATAATAGCCTGTACCAATCATCGTAAATACAAAAGCTAAACATAAAGCAATAACGCTTTTTGCTGCTGAAAAATAATCATTGGTAATTAATAAACTATTTAATAAAAATGGGAATCCTACTGCAAATCCTAACATAGCAGCCACAATTGATATACTATTTGCGACCTCTTCATTTTTTCGACGTTTCCAAATTTTGTTTACTGTTAAATACCCTTTTATCAATGAAAATACCAATGCACTCGAAACCAGAACACCAATGATTTTTTGAAACAATGTGATTTCTTCTCCTGAAGATGCGTATAAAATATTAGGACCCAATAATATAAAAATAAATAGTCCAATTATTGAATAATGATTACGTATCATGTAGTTTTCCCTTTTGTTTAAATATTTTGATTACTTTAAAGTATAATAGAAATTTCAACAGCTTTTAGACCGCGATCTCCTTCCACTACCCATATCATTTACTTCTATTAAAAAACTTAATTTTTCCTGACTGCATATATCTTTATTAAAACTTAACAATGATAATTAACCGTATGCATAATATCAAAAATAAATATGATTTTTACCAATATTCAATCATATTTATTAACAAAATTACTTCTTTTTTACTCTAGTTAATCTTTTAGTTGCACGATATACAAACCAATCATCACTAGTAATTTCATGGTAATGGTCAGATTCTTCAATTAATATCCTTGCAGTTGTCTGTTTTACAGCAGCGATTTCGACTCGAACACCTTCTGCTTTTAAATGGCTGACTAATTCAACAAAATCCGAATCTCCGGACATAATTATGATAGTATCAACTTTAGACGCTAATTGCGTGGCTTTAATTGACAAAGGTATATCGGCTGATTTATGACATGGCACAACAGAACCATAGAAATTTTCATGAAGTCTTTCAGCAAATTTTTTTGAAATCGATTTTCCTTCTCTAAAATATATAAGTCGATTTAATCCTCGCCCATTTAATAATTTTGGAATGAGTTGATCAAAGTCAATCATCGCTTTAGTCGATTTAGACATTTCATGAATACTTCGTTCAATATTGTTTCCGTCACATAATATTGCAACAGATTGATTAATTATTATTTCAGCCATTATTTTTTTTTCCTTTTATTTTAGCTATACCTTATGAGTTACTGAACATGATTTACGCCAGTTTTTATAATATTTTGAAAATTTCCACCATGCCATTAATGAGTTTTTTTGCATAGCTGAAAATATTTTTCTTTGATAATCTAATGATTGCTCTGGGGTTATTCGGTAAGTTCTACGTGGTGCTCCATGCAATCCTTTTAAAACCAACCACTGTCCCCTTACATATATAAGAGTATGAGATGATGCTTCTTCGCCTGATGGATTTAACAAATATACATGAGTCAAATCTTCCACGCCGGCTAATTTTCGTCTCCAATTTACAGATAAAACGGGTGTTTGTAATGTGACCTTAGTCATGGGTGTAAAAAGAACATTTAAAATTCGCCATGATTCAATGGCACTTATTTCCCCATCATTCGCATGATTTACCATATTTTGAATATTCTGTAATTTGATCGGTACAACAAAATCTACTTTTTTTATATCAAATCCAGCTTTGAACTCAAAAGATGTTCCTGTATGTTGAATTGTAAATTTTTCTCCCGTTTCTTCAACAAGTACACCTAGATTATTAAATATTCCATCAAAATATATCACCAATTCAGGTGTTTGGAATATACTTTCCCATTGAGAAAGCGATGTTTCAATCTGTCCAAAAACAGGTTTAATAAAAAGCATGGTGATAATGATTAGTTTCTTCATTATAGTCTCCACTATTTTAATTATTTTTATTTTCAATAATCTTATAAAATAATTTGATAGATTCTTTTTCATCAATCCCAAATTTCCGACGACAAAAATGAGAAACAATACTTTCTACAAATTCTTCATATTCATCTTTACTATATAAATCAAGGATAGTCTCAAGATAATCTTCTAGTTCTGCACGTTGTGATTCTAGTAAGGACATTATAATTTCCATGTGAATATAAGACTTATTTAGGAGAGATGGCAGAGCCTGGTTGAATGCGCTGCACTCGAAATGCAGTATACACTTACGTGTATCGGGGGTTCAAATCCCTCTCTCTCCGCTTACGACTGCTAGTAATTAATCATCAGGAATTGTGAGCAATTTACTTTCAATAAATATGCTTTTTTAATTTAATGCCAATAATGAATTACATTGTGAACAGTCCAAAATATGAAAAAAGAAAAAAAAACAAAAGTAATTAATCTTAAGAATAAAGGAAAACTCGTTAAGGATGATGAGCAATCCAAAAAACTTGAAGACACGGAAAACATAATTCAAAAAAGGAAAGCTAAACCTTTGTTTAGTAAAAACGTGAATGATGAATCTGAACGTGGGTGGGATTAATAAAAGTTCTAAGGGATTCAAATAGAGTAATCAATGAAATACAATAAACATAGTTATGATCTTGAAAACCTTCCTCCCTGGTTAAGTCTTCTAAGAGACGATATACAATTAACTTCACTAGGAATTGGTTTTGTGCGTTTACCAGCTGGAAAAGGTTATACATTTTTACATAAACACGAATTTCAAGAAGAAATCTATATTGTTCTTAGCGGGAAAGGAATTATTTATTTAGATGGGGAATTGCTTAGTCTTTCTCAAGGAGATGTCGTTCGAGTAAATCCTGAAGTGAATCGCGCACTTACAGCCGATGAAAAAAGCGAACTTGTTTGTATCATCATGGGAGCATTACCAGTAGATGGATTTCCACGATTCCCAAAAAACAACACCTTGATAGATGATGGAATACCCGATTGGGAAAATCTTCCACCTTGGTGCGAAGGGAATGAAAATATCATAGCACTGAATAAAAAGATTCGGGCTCAACGAGAAGCGAATCAAAAATAAACTGGAACCCATGCATAAACTCTTATTGAATATTTTCCCAAACTATATGACCTTGGAGATGCATTTTGGCCAATTACCCAGTTGTTTATTTGTCTTTTCAATAAGTATGTTTTTATGACTAATTTAATAGTATGAGCTATCTCCTTTTTACAATAATTAATAACGTATTTAACTTATTACAAATGCTAATAATGGTTCGGGTAATCCTAAGCTGGATTCCACATGATCCATATAACCAAATGATTCGACTTTTATACCAGGTTACAGACCCTATTTTAAGACCTATTAAAGACATATTACCTTTTCATAGTATGGGCATGGATTTTTCACCGATTGCTGCATTTATTCTGTTGGGAATTGTTAAAAGAATACTTTTATCCGTTATATAGAATTTATTTGTGAAAAAATATTTCATTAAAATTCCCGTTAGTCTGACATGTTTAATTATCCTTTTACAAGTTTCACCCATTTCAGCACAAAATATTCAAATTTCTAATAAATCAAACCAATTATATAATGACATACAAAATGATCCTTGGTTTGCAATCGACAAAATTCAACACTTTTCCTATAGCTGCCTTATAGCCTTGGGATTCCAATATGTATTAGTAAATAAATTAAATTTAAAAAATAAATCTGCCATGCCTGTATCTTTAGGTCTTAGTTTTATAGCAGGTGTAACAAAAGAAATTCAAGATGAAAAAAGCAAGAATGGATTTTTTAGTAAACGAGATCTTCTTGCAAATGGAATGGGTTTATTATTAGCTGGAATCATTATATTAATTCCTGTTCATTAACTATTAAAATATGGAGTATAAATTGAATAATAAAAATGGAAGAAATGATCCTTGTCATTGTGGCAGTGGGGAAAAAACAAAAAATTGTCATGGCAAAATAAACAATAAAACTACAATTTTATATGGTATGATTGTTATCATACTTCTGATTGCGATATGGTTTATATTCTTTGCACCATCCACACAAGATAAAAACAGTGTCTCTACCACCCCATTTATTCCACGGAGTCCAATCACTTCTACTTCACCACAAGAACAAGCTCCTACCGGGAAAGTTTGGTCTCCCGAACATGGGCATTGGCATGATAAAAAACCAAGCACATCTATTCAACCAAACCCCACTCTATTGAAGAATCCAAAACCTCAACCGCTTGGAGAAGCTCCCGCCGGGAAAATTTGGTCACCTGAACATGGACATTGGCATGATAAAAAATAATTAAGAAATAGTTTTTATTTCTTAAGGTTTAATATTTTGCTACATTAGATAGTCCAATTAAATAATAAAGGAACCTAATCCATGAAAATGATCTCTTTTATCGCTATTACAACTCTTTTTTCTATCAACCTTGCTTATGCCGGATGTGGCACATGTACTGTTCATAAAAAAACAGTTGAAGCTCCTGCAACTCAGGATATAGTAATAACAATTGCCGAAGATGGAACCGTGAATGGAGCAGTCAAAACTTCTTGTGGTATGTGTAATTTTGGAATGAAAGATCAAAAAGAGTGTAATCTTGCAATTCAAATTGGTGAAAATTCATATCTTGTCCAAGGATCAAAAATGAATGATCATGGAGACGCACATGCAAAAGATGGTATGTGTAATGCTATTCGCACTGCAAACGTTCTTGGAAAAGTAACTGATAATATATTTGTAGCCGAGACATTTCAACTACAAGAAAAATAGATTAAACCATTTTAAAATAAAACCCTGCTCTATCTTCAATTTTTGAAAAAGATATAGCAGGGTTTTTCATTTATCAATAAATTAAAAAAAACATGACCGTTCGACTAATTATAATACGTGCACTTTCTTTGTTCCTGTTAACAGGAATTTGTATGGGCAAATCAAAATTTACTGACCGACAAGTAGCAACAATGGTACCAAAATATTTTGCACGCGATCATAACGCACCTAAAATTACCCGAACACGTATTTATGGCGAAAATGGCGATAAAATTTTACATTTAGAAATTAATGTGAATAGAAATCGTTACGAAGGAGAAATGGAATATGCTCTAGCAGCCATGGCAAATGTTTGTCAATATGCGCAAAGACCTTTTGATAAATTTGTGTTAATCATGGAAACAGATAGTCGACAATTAGAAACAGAAAAAATAGTAGCCAAAGCAAAATGCACCATCGATCACTATGTATTTAAACGTGTCAAATATGACCGTTGGTTGAAAAAGTGTTTATCTGTAACAGAATTATAATAAAGATATAATCCCAATGAAAGTAAATCAAATAAAACTTAATCTACAGAGTCTAAATCCGATAAATAATCTGTAACACCTGTCGTATCAGACTTATAAATACACCGATCCATTTTTGTTTGAATTTGATAATCGTATAAAGGATCATAATACTTATCAAGCAATAGCTTTATCCAATCTTCATGACGATGAGTATTGGAATTTAAAAAAGCTCTATCCATTTTATCTCTAATATCTCTGAATAAATCTCCACCCAATCTTTTTTGAATTTTGAACAAAGATGATCTTAAAAATAATAATAAATTAGTTTTAGATATTCCATATTCTAATGGTTGAAGAATATAATCTTCAAGAATGTTTTGGATTCGCTCATCCAAAGTTATTTCAATCAGAACTAATTCTGATTTTTTCATTCTTTGAAACCATATATTTGGGATGGCAACTTTTCCAATTGTTCGGCTTTCATCTTCTAACATTAAATTGCTATTTTGATGTCTGATATAATCAATTGCTAAATAATTTTCAAAATTAATTGATGTTGGTTGTGGTGAAAGATTCATTCCAAAGGCAGACCCACGATGATTTGCATGTTTTTCCAAATCAATAAATGATGAAAATTGAGACAATACTACAGTTTTACCCGTCCCAGTTCTGCCACCAAGGATAATCCATCTTTTATTATCCTGATTTATTGAGTCTAAACTAGTTAATAAAGCACGACGCAATGCCTTAAAACCGCCTTTAACAACCGAAACTTCTATTCCAATATCATTTAACCACTCTTTGGCAATTCCTGAGCGTTGCCCACCACGCATACAATACATCCATGTTGTTGGGTTTTTAGTAATAAATTGTTTCCATTTTAACACTCGATTCTCTTTACGAATGCCAGACACTAATTTGTGTCCTAATTTTGTTGCAGCATCATTCCCTTGATGCTTATAAATTATTCCCACCTTCGTGCGCTCTTCATTATTCATGATTGGTAAATTAAAGCTACTTGGAAATGCGCCTTTTTCAAATTCAACTGGCGATCGTAAATCAATGAAAGGCGTTTTATTTTTCAATAATTCAATATAAGAATTCACGCAATTTGATATCTATTTTATTTATTTCGTTTGGATTGAAAAAATTCTTTTAAAATGGATGCACATTTCACTTCTTCAACACCGCCCTTAACTGCTGTACGGCTATCTAAGCGCCTGTCTCCACATAATTGATACAAGGACCCACAACAACCTTTTTCTTCGTCATAAGCACCAAATATTAGCTGATTAACTCTGGAATTAATTATAGCGCCCGCACACATAGGACACGGCTCTTTCGTTACATATAAAATACAATCTGTTAATCGCCAATCTTTTAAGGTTCCTGTCGCTGCAGTAATAGCCAATATTTCCGCGTGGGCAGTAGGGTCATTTAATCTTTCGCGTTGATTATACCCACGTCCAATGATTTGATTATCTTTAACAATAATAGCGCCTACTGGAACTTCTCCTTCTTCAAATGCCTTTTGAGCTAAACGCAAAGGTTCCTTCATCCAGTATTCGTGATTGTATCTGGATGAAAATAGATCTTTCAGATCCAACATAATTTAATTTTGGAGAATAGTCTGAATAGAGACAAGATGGGACGCTAATTCTGAACGCCCAATTACAGATGAATAATCAACATCAACTACAGTAGAAGATCCATTGAAAAAGTATATATTATTAATGGTTTCTTGACAACTTTCAAAAAGCGCTAATCGATATTCAGCAATAGCGCGAATTAAAAAAACATCTAAATAATCTATTTTCGAATTATGATCAAAAACCCACCTTTGCTGCTCTTCTACCAAATTGATGTGGCTAAAAAATGTGTTACAGTATGTTCGGCTTGAATCATTGTCACCTAAAGCACTGTATGCAAAGCTTAATCCGGCAAAAACATCTATACTTGAATCAGATGCTGCCAAGTATTTTTTAAAATAATAAATTGAAGAATCGGGTTGTCTAAGGTGCCCCAATGTCCATCCTAAACCATTATATCCATCCACGTGTAAGGAATCCTTTTTAATGGATTCACTAAACCAAGTCCGAGCACCCGAAAAATCGCCTTCTTCATACAAAACCCAAGCATAAGAACTTAAATCATCATCAGTTGGAATTATTTTTCCTCGACAATTTGGAAGTAATATAACACTCAAGCATAATCCAAGTAGAATAGTGAATTGATTGATTTTTTTCATTATTTTAACAACATCATTTTTTTGTTTTTAACAATGCCAGTATTGGTGGTTAATTGAACAAAATATATACCTGATCCTAATGAATTTCCAAATTTATCTGTTCCATCCCAGCGAATTTTAAATTGTCCAATTTGATCTTTATTTCTAACTAAAGTTTTTATTTGTTGTCCCAATAAATTGAAAATATTAATAGATACATTTTGAGAAAGTCCATCCATCAATCCGATATCATAAATAATCGTAGTTGTTGGATTAAACGGATTTGGATAATTTTGATGTATACTTGTTTCTTCTGGAACTATAATAGTTTTAGGTCCAAGTTTAAAATAACCAGATTTTTCAGAATATGTGAAAATTTGGCCATCCCGTGATAATGAAGGTAGCTCTTCCCAAATAACACCATTTTTTCTTCGATATATAGCTAAGTCATTTCTATGACTTCCAATAGTAATTTCCACTGCATCATTAAATTGATAGTTCTCGACACCAAATACATAAGATGCTCTGTCATTAAAATTATGAGCAAATAATGATGAATCAACAATCAAAAATGATTGATCATATTGAACTGTACCCGGATCCCCGGCAACAGAAAAACGTCCATCATAACTACGCCCCATCCAACGAGAATTTGTTTTAGCGGCAGCCAAAGCAAATGTTTCACTTACCGTCGTATCTCCAACAACCCCTTTTGCGTAAATATCAAACGCATAGGTTCCTGAAGTATTAAAATTAAAATCTCCGGACCATGTATATGCAGCAATTGTATCCAATATTATATCACCACTTTGGATATCCAAAGAAACAGATGTAGCCATAGAAGCAGTATCTACTATTATGACTTGAAGAAAATTAGAGAATGCATTATTCTGTATTACAGCCATTGATAAATTTGGTCGTTCAACCCTTAAAACATCTAGTAAGAAAGTTGATGTATCAGAAAATTCTTCATCTGAAACGATAACTTGAATACTTGCATCCTTGGACCAGAGTTTTTCAGGAACAAAAAGGACGGAATCACCTATGTTTTGTGACAGAAATGTCGAAGGTGAAATAGTTATTTTATCCCTATTCGTAATTGCAGATATTGAAAATGTTAATTCAGGATTATCAACATCCGATGTAAACAAACCAAAATCCAGTTTGATTGAGTCATTTTCAATGACTTCAATATTAGGGAGATCAGAAATAACTGGTGGATCATTTTGCGCAGTAATAACGGCTATAATTGTATCTCTTGACTCTGCTCCTTCTAAATCTTGAACAATAAAAATCACCCGATGTTCAGAACCAAAATAATTAGAATCACTATTAAAATATGCCCAACTATTGCCAAATTCATCTTCCATAATATCAACAGTTAATAAAGGTGCTGAAGCTCTAGATTGATTAACTCGATCTACAGACCCTTTAGCTATGGATGGTGCTTTTAATAGTCTCTGATTTGGATTAAATCCTAAATATTCCCTCGTTAACCTTGCATGGACTTCCCACGGAGTTCCAGGACCAATACCAACCATTCCCAATGGATAATCTAGGTCAATTTGACTTGTATCCAAGATAACATACTGCCAAGTCATTTCAGTTAAAATATTATTATCTACGTCAGTTAAATAGCTACTTAAGTTTATTTTAATTGAATCAGAATTATCTTCTTCCCATTCCTTTATATCATCAGGCGACAAAATCGCAACAATCGGTGTATCATTTACCGCTGTAACGAGTAATGGTAAAAGAAATGTATCTGCCAAAGCATAAGCATCTGTAGCAATGACTTGAATTTCATAGCTACCGGTATCATTCTGAGTTGGTGTCCACGATAAAACACCCATTGCATCAATTGAAACGGAATCTGTTGCAGAATCACCGATTAATCGAGTCGTGATAGCTTTATACGTAAAGGAGTCGCCCTGTAATACTGTTAAATCCGGGTCCGTCAATGAAATCGTATCTGTCCAAGCAATATCTTCGTCAAGTCCTGCATCAAATAACGTTCCAATAGTTGGCTTTGTATTAAAACGAACTAAAGTATCAGTCACAAGTGTATCCGAAATATTTCCTGCAATATCAAATGCTCGAATATGACCTAAATATTTTTCATTATGCATCAAAAAGAATCCGTATGATAAAGGAGACACCGGAAGACTAACAGTATCCCATCCATAAAATTCTTCAATTGAATCAGTACCAACCTTTTCAAAAGCTAATTCATAACGATCTACCCCAGATGATGCTAATTCACCTTCATCAATAAATTCAGACCATTTAATGGACAATGTATCATTTGAAAATAATGTATCATTCGTAAAGAAATTACCACCATTAATAGTACCAATAATTGGAGCAGAAGAATCATACACTAATTGTTGTGAGCTAATAGTACCATTCGTTGAATTACCGTACCTATCCGTTATACTGGCTCGAATCTCTAATACATCACCTAATTGAAGTTCTGAACCAGGAACCATTGCTGTATTTATTTCAGAAATAGATCTAAAGAATGATTCTGCAATTCCAGACTGAGAAATACTATCTTGTGTTCCCAATGTAATCCAAGACGTTCCACGTGTGAGATTATAAAATTGAATTTGAATATATCCGCCAAGAAATAGAGTTGAATCTTCAGCATTAGTTTGAATTGGTATAACAACTTCAATAGAATCAGTTATTCCATTAATCCAGCCTTGAACAGGGTTTTTCCCATAAACAGAGACGTCACCAACTACAAAATCCTCTGGGTGCTTATTATCAACTTGAAATAAAGTATTGTTTGTATAATTTGTTACAAAATTATTCGAACGATCTTTCGCAACTAAACTGATATTTAGAGGCCCATCATTTTGAATAGAATCTTGTAATTCAATATTAAATACCCAAACAGAATCCGCATTTGAACTCGATTGCGCAATAACTCCTTCCACAATATTACCAGTTCCTCCACCATAAGAATAGTTCAAGGTTGGTATTGGTTCATTTGCAACAATTGGTTCATTCATTTGAACTGTAATTGTTAAATTATCTCCACCAATTCCAACATTACCCAATGAATCATTTTGAGAAGAATTTATATAAGAGAAAGTAGCTGTAGAAACTGTATTATCAACATATAACGTATCTACCATGATAGTTGAATCAAGATTATTACTTGCAAGGTCTTGTGCGCCAATCGAAACAAGAACATTTCCTTGGTTTTCAATTCCAGATGGCATTGTTGCAACATAAGTCCAAATTGAAGAATCTCCGTTGGAGATGGTCATGGGGGAATCAACTATATCATTAAAATTTCCAGAGTAATTTAAGGAAATTGTCGGAATTGGGATAGCACGTTCATTAAAAGTTGCCGTAATAGTTACTGTGGAATCTGCACTAACAAATAATTGACTAAATGTTACTGTAGCTTCTGGCCCTGTTAAGTCATATAATACATTCGCGATTGTATCATTTCCAATATTTCCGACTGTATCTTCTCCTATAAATATTATATCATAAAGTGTTCCATCATCTAATGCTGGGTCTCCTGCCACTAAGGAGTCTGGAGAATGAATACCCATAACCAATTCAGTTGGGTCTAATACAATAGAAACATCACTACCTGGGCCCGATTTTTGTTTGAATTTAATTGACCCTAATTTAATTGTTTCTGATAACGTCCATCCGAAATTATTCAAAGTATTGATAAATGATCCCGTATCAGGCGTAAATGATGAAAAAGCCGGTATAATATTATCTACGCGTAAAACAGATAAACCAGAGATACTATCTGCTGGGATAACATTTCCAGCACGGTCTGACGAAGTTAATGCTAAGGATATAATTCCATCAATTGTTTCTAACCCTGGCGTATTTAATGGAATGGTATAGGTCCAAGTCGAGTCATTCACAAATGTTAAAGATTGAGCCGTAAGATCGTTTGTCGATCCTTCTGGATAATCAACATCAACAGTTGGAACATTTACATCGTCCATTTCTTCCGAAAATAGGAATGTAGCCATCGTTTCACTATCACCCATCATTACAATTGAGTCACCTTCAAAAGAAATAATACAACTTGGAATTGTAAAATCAACTGTCACATTATAATCACTACTCTCAGATCTGTTACCTGCAGTATCAACTGCAATTGCAAAAAATGTATAATTTCCTTCTACTGAATTTGCGACAGCATAAGTTAAAAATCCTTCAGCTGGAACTAACGAAGAATCAATTAATGTTGTATCGGGTGTTGAATCTATTTTATACAACAATCTTGCATACCCAACATCAATCCCGGTCGTTGTTATGTCCATTCTATCTAAATTGGTTAAATCGTCTGAATTTGATTCTCCAGTATCATCGATTAAATCAAGATCTGGAATATTAGGTTCTGCAGGATTGACTAAATCAACTGAAATGGTAATTGTATCACTTACAATAGACGTATTTCCTGCTGAATCGATCAAGGTGTATGAAAAAGCATAATTTCCATGAGATAATTGATTACCAACCGAAATGGTAAGTGTCTCTTCAAACTCGGTTGTCATTCTAGTTTTAATTTTTAAATCATTTGATATACCATCATTAATGAAAAAATGTATTGAATCTAAATCAGATGGTAAGGCTGACAACACAAATCGAGGTTGTCTAATATTTGTAATATCATCAATACTAGTAAACCCATTATCATCCAAATAATACAAATCTGGTGCAGCACTTAAAATTGTGGGTGTAGTATCAATTCGAATTGACAATGTTGTATCGGCAACACTTGATAAATTCCCCGCTGGATCTCTTGACTTAATTGTAATATTATGAGAACCATCTACTAATGAATCTGATGTGATGGACATGGTTGTATTCGTATTGACTATGCGCTGATTAATTGAACCATTAATCAATAAATAAAGAGAATCTGAAATAGTTAATCCGCTAATAGAAAATTCGGGCGTAAAATCATTTGTTAAATCATCTGTGGTTAATGCTCCTAAATCCGAATCAGTTTTTAAATCAATACCAATATTTGTTATATCAGATGCATTTTGGTCCACAACTATTGAAAGCCCTTCAGAACTTAAAGAAATATTCCCTGCTGGATCTGTAACATATGCAGAATAAGAACTTGTAGTTGCATTATAAATAGTTGGGTTTGTTGAAGTCCCCGCCAATAATTCACTTGCTACAATAGCTCCATCACTGTCTTGAATAAATAAACTATCACCCGCTGTTAAACTTGTTATGTTTAATGCTATTGTGGAAAGATTAGTTAAATCATCAGAATTTGAGACTCCCGAATCATATAATTCTAATAAATTTGGCTTTGTAGGCTGAGATGATGCAGTGGCATCAATTGTAACGTCTAAACCAGTACTTGCTGACGATTCGTTTCCAGCAGAATCAATTAATACATACGTAAATGAATAGTCATTATCATCCAAAGCTATAGCAACTTGAACCGTATCCAATGTTGCTTGCCCCATTCTAAAGGCACCACAATAAACTGACCCTGTACCTATATCATAAAATGTCCGAATAGAATCTCGTACAGACGGTAACCCAGCCAGGATAAGTAAAGGTTGAATTGAATTTGTAATGTTATCATTACTATAAAAACCAGAATCATCTGATTCCAATAAATTTGGTGTTGAGGATATACTCGGAGAATCAGTATCAATTCGAACAGTAATAAGAGTAGATGCTTGAGAAAGATTCCCAGATGCATCTCTTGAAACAACTGCGACGGAGTATCCTAACACTTTATCTACCAAGGCAATTGATGTGAGAGATAATGTAGCTGACAATGCCTTATCTCTAGCTGTTGTATCACCATCAATAACCAAAAATAGAGAATCACCTGTAGATAATCCTGTCATTGTAAAAGTTGGAGTTGTATCATTCGTTAAGTTATCTGTTAAGCTCACTCCACTATCAGATCCGCTGTTTAAGTCTACACCTACATCAGTCATATCCGTTGCTGTTTTATCAAAAGTTACTACTGAAGCATCAATTGTTTCAATTACAGGCACTCCAACATTAGCAGCTAAATCTTCAAAAGAAATATTAAATGCAATGACACCTTCAGTATTGCCTGCTTGCATGGTATGAGAAGCAGACCAATTTATACCCGAACCAGTTGCACTTAATGCATCACCCGAAATAGTAATGATTGGTGAACTTTGTAATGTTTCACTGGCTATAATTGAGATTGTAACTACATCTCCTGTTTTAGCCAATGAACTACTATATTTATTATTAGACGATATTGATATGGCTGTTAATGTTGGAGTTGTCTTATCAAATGTAATTATTTCTCCACCGGTCGTTGTTGTTTGTGTTATACCACTATTTCCAGCATAATCTTCATAATCAACAGAAATTGGAATACTACCTTCTGTATCTCCTGTTGTTAATGTATATGTACCCGTCCACGATGCATCAGTCCCACCTGCTGTTTCATCTGTTAATCCACTACTTGCAATTGACATAGCTGGAATTTGGATAAACTCATTGGTAGTTAATGAAACTGTAATGATATCATCAACTTTGCAAAGTGTACCATCATTTGTATTATTAGTCGAAAAAGAAAGGTCAGAAACAGTCGGAGCAGTTTTGTCGAAGATTACATTTTCACCACTACTTGTAGCTGTCACTTGATCGCCGGCATAACCATTTAAATCTACATAATCGATGGAAAATGGAATTGTATACCCGCTTCCACTATTATCTCCAGTTGCATCAGTCATCGTATAGCTAACAGCCCAAGATTCGGGTGTTCCTGAAGCTGTCCTAGATGGTGTTCTCGAAACGCCATTCATTGTAATACTAAATGCTGATGACAGTAGTTCTTCATTCGAATCAAATGTAAGTGTAATAATACTACCTACTCTAGCATAGGCATCGCTGTATAAATTATCCGAAACAATTGCTATACTACTCAAAACTGGTTTTGATTTATCAAAGGTAACGTTATTTCCGTCTGCATCATTTGTAATGGTCGTAACATCTACTCCTGAATTACCGGCACTATCACTAAAAACAATTTCAAACGAAATAGGTCCATTAGATTCATTTTCAGTCATAGAATATGTAGCAGACCAATTCTCGGCATCCGCTCCTGCAATAATAGTAGCGGATTGATTCGCTATTGTAATGGAAGGTGATATAATATTTTCATTCGAAACTACAGTTAGAGTAATAACGTCTCCCGGCACTGCAAGTTCTGATCCGTTTGCATTATTTGACGCAATTGAAGCAGTCGAAATTGTTGGAACTGATCTATCTATTGTAACATTTTTTCCAGTCGTAATTGATGAAGTAACTGTACCTGCATTACCGACTAAATCTGAAAAAGAAACTGTAAATGCTGTTGTGCCTTGTGTATGACTACTTGTAACTGTTTTAGTCGCAGTCCAAGTGCTTACATTCCCAACTTGTGATACCGTTACATCCGTTGCTGATCCAATTATTGTAACTGTTGGCGTTTGAATATCTTCATTCGAAGAAAAACTTAATGTAATAACATCATCTTCTTTTGCATAATGAGAATTTGTATTATTCGAAGAAATTGAAACCGTAGATAACGATGGAGTTGATTTATCATACAATACACTCGTTCCATCTGTCGTTGCTGTTACAGCCAACCCTGCGTTACCTGTTGGATCTGAATAATTAGAAATATTTATTGGAATAGATAAGCCATCATAAGCAGCATCTGAACTAGACATTGTATATACAGCTGTAAAACTAGTTGTTGAGTTACGGGTAACAGTAGCTGTATTACCTGCAATAGTTACTGTTGGGTCAGACCCAGTCATCAATGCTTCAGACGAAGTCAATGATACCGTAATTATATCTCCCACTTTAGCCAAAGTTGATTCAGAATTATTTGATAAAATTGAGACTGTTCCACCATTTACAGCAGTAAAGCTTGGCGCTTCTTTATCAAAAGAAACACCACCATCTGCATCATTTACCAATGCGATTACTTGTGTACCAGCATTACTTGATAAATCTTGAAAATCAACCGTGAAGGATATATCAGTTGTTGTAGCGTCCGAACTTTGCATTGTGTATGTAGCAGTAAATACACTTTCACCATTATTCCCGCTAGCAATGGTCGCTGCACTTCCAACGATTCCTATCGTTGGAGTTTGAATATTTTCACTTGCAGTGATAGATAGTGTAATCACATCACCTATTGTAGAAAAATTGGCATCTTCTGCATTATTCGATGTTAAATCAACCGTCGATAATGTTGGGACTGATTCATCATATACAATTAAGCTACCTGATGTTAAAGATGTTACTTGTGTCCCTACATTTCCTGCAATATCCGTAAAATCAACAGTAAAGGTAACGCTACCTTCATTATCACCATTTACCATCAAATAAGTAGCAGTCCAAGATGCATCTGATCCTGATTCCGTTGCTGCATTCCCACCGATTGTAACTATCGGTGAACTTGTAAGATTTTCAGAACTCGTAAAAGAGAGTGTAATTATATCCCCTTCTTTTGCATATAAAGAGTTCGAATTATTCGTAGATACTGTTACAGCACTTAACGTTGGTACTTGACGATCGTATAAAACTGATGAGCTATTTGTCGTACTTGTAACTATTGTACCAGCGTTACCCGATAAATCGGTGAAAGCAATAGAAATATCCATCGTGCCTTGAGTATCCGTACTATTCATAGTCAAGGTAGCTGTGTAATTTGTTGCTGATCCCCCTACTGCACTTACAGTAGCAGCTCTTCCTGCTAAGAAAACAGTCGGGGCTGCAATTAAATCTTCATTAGAAGCTATGGTTAGAGTTACAACATCCCCTTCTTTTGCATAAGAAGTATTTGCAGCATTATCTGACAAAATTTCAACAGTCGTTAAAGATGGACTAGTATTATCTATAACAACAACACTTCCAGCAGAAGTTGTCGAAGTTTCATTACCAGCTTCATCAATTACTGTGAATGCATAACTAACAGACCCGCTGGATTCACTTCCCGTTACTGTATAGCTTAATTTCCAATTTGTTGAAGATATTTCACTAATACTTGATCCTGTTATACTTTGTCCTGCAATCGTTGCACTGGAAATACTAGATAATGCTTCATCAGTTACAATTGTAGCCGAAATCACATCCCCTTCTTTTGCATAAGTGTCATCTGCATTACTTGATACAACAGTCACACTATTAACTGTAGGCACTGTACCATCAAAAGTAACATCTGTCCCTGACATAATAGAAATTTTCTGTGCACCTTGATTTCCTGCTAAATCAAAATAATCAATTGTGAATGTAACTGTTCCATCTGTGTCATCTGCATCCATTTGCTTCGTAGCTAACCACGATAATTGATCCCCACTAGAATTTGATTCTGTAGTTGCTTCGGTTAATATTGTTGCAGTAGGTGTTTGGCTGGCTTCGCTAGTATAAAAAGTTATTGTTACCCAATCATCAGGTTTTGCATATGAACTATTGAGTGCATTATCAGATGAGATTGTTAATCCAGTTATGGACGGGTTATTAGAATCAAATACAACACTTGTCGCATCGGTAGTTTCTGATATATCTGTTGCACTATTTCCAGCCCGATCCACAATATTACTAATAGCAATTGAGACTGGCCCTTGAGTATCACCAGATGCCATAGTCCGAACTGCAGCATAAGAAGATGCAGCAGTATTGGGATTTGGCGTTATAGAATTACCATCAATCGAAACGGTTGGAGCTGTATTTAATATTTCATCAGAATTAATTGTAACCGTTACAATATCATCAATTTTTGCTAAAGTAGATGTGCTATTATTAGAAGCAATTGAGACTGTTAAAGTTGGATTTGTTTTATCTATTGTTACTGATGAAGCATCTGTGGTTGTACTAAGCGACGAAGATCCTAGATTTCCATTTTCATCATAAAAAGAGATTGCGAACGTAGCTGTACCTTCAGCATGAGTAGAAACAGTATTACTTGCCGTCCAACTTGTACCAGAACCACTTGCAGTATATGATACGCCTGAGATATTCCCCGTAAATGGATAATCTGAATTGCTAAGATTCTCGGAAGAATTGAAAGTAATTGAGACCTGATCGCCAGTCGTTGCATAAGTAGAATTTGTGCTATTATTCGAAGTTATACTAGATGTTGAAATAGTAGGACGAGTTAAATCTAATGTATAATCAGATCCTGATGCACCAGGATAATATGTATCTGAAGTGATAGTGCTTGCACGTAAAGTAATGGTTCCATTATTTCCTGGCCAAGCAGCCAAGCCTGTAAATCGAGTATGTTGGAATGCGACTTGAATATCACCATTACTATCAGTTGTAAAAATCCCGCTTCCTAAAAAAACTCCAACAGTCGCAGTACCACCAGTTAAAGCATACCAATTAGACCCTCCATCAAAGGAAACTTTAATGTAATAATTAGTACTTGCAGAAAAGCTAGAGCCAGACAAACTAAATCCGCCAGTTCCATCCACACTAGATGCAGTACTAACAGTAAGGTTATACTTTGTAAAACTACTTGTTTGTCCTGCAGGCGTAAAAGCTATTGATTGCCCGAAACTAATTGTTAAGAGCATAAAAAGGGAGATGAGTGTTTTCTTCAACATCACTAAGTATTTAGGCGATTTTGTAAAAGGCTTCATTAATTAGAAAAAGCTTATAAGTTAATACCTAAGAGTAAAACACCATCCATCCAACCTGTATGACCAAGAACAGTATTTTTAGATGTTTCTCCATTCAATACTTCTGTCGCTCTTATTCCACCTCGAACATCTAATGTTCCACCAATTTTAATTCCATAAGATGCTTCCATCATAAATCCAGGAGATTTACCAACAATACCACCTCCAAATTTTATTTTGCCTGGACCAGCAGGGAATGAAATAATTCCCATTCCAGTAATACCACTATATGTGTCATCAGGAGGATTCACTTGTGATGGGATTTTATTTTCAAATTTGAATGTTCCAACTTCAACACCAAATCGGAATCTCATTCCAAGTATTTGCATCAAAACTGGAAATTCAACACTGGCTTTTAAATCTATATTAGAAGACCAATCAATAAGATTCATATTCACAAATCTTGGAGAACTCCCCGCAAGATCAATTGTATATCCTAAATTTTCGGCATCATCTGATAACTCTTCATCTTCGTATTCATCATCATCTTCATATTCATCTTCATCTTCGTATTCATCATCATCTTCATATTCATCTTCATATTCATCATCTTCATATTCGTCATCATCAAGATATTCATCATCATATTCTTCATCATCTTCATATTCATCGTCGTCGCCAAAGAACTCTTCCACGTCATCTACATCATCCGGATCTTGGGCGTAAAGATTGGAAGTTGGTGCTAAAATCAGTAGTATTAAAAAAGCCCATAGAACAAATTGGGCTGTACGAAATAGAAAAGAAAATGTCATTCTTTCCAACATATCGAACTCCGCGCTAAATTGACTGAGTAAACAGTCATCTGTTGTTAATTGAATTTACTTGCCTCGCGAGTATAATTACTCACTCTGAATATAAGGTTTCTACTAAGAAGGAGTCAAATTTAAATTAAAAAAGAAATATTGGATAATATGAAGTGAAACTTGTATGAAAATTGGAATTATAGATAGTTATTTTTTAATTACCAGAAAGGTTTATTAATTCAAATTTAACATAACAACTGATATCGTTGATTAAGTGAACTTTTTATAAAGATATCTTTATTTTAATAAAACCATTTTATTTACCGCCAAAAATGATTCACTTTCCAATTGAGCAAAATACATACCTGAACCTAATTGTTTCCCCGAGTGATCTTGCCCATTCCAAATGATATGATAAGACCCTGCAATTACATGTTTATCTAAAAGGGTTGCAACTTCTTGACCATAAACATTGAAAACTTTCAAACTTAAATTAGAATCATTATGAATAGAAAAATGTATCGTTGTGCTTGGATTAAATGGATTTGGGAAATTTTGTTTTAAGCTGAATTCTTTGGTAACCAGATTTTCTTCTCGATCAATTTCGTCAGCGTTCATAAAATCATCCACGTAAACGGTTGAAGTTCCAACAATTGTCTGATAGGTTGCCCATACATGCCCTGTTCCAACCAATGATCCCGATGTAAATATTCCACTACTATCTATTAAGCCAATTTCTTGAGTACAAGTCCAAATTACAGAATCACCCATTATATTAATTGGGTTAAAATATTGATCAAATCCATTAATAGTAAATTGCTCCTGTGTATCAGGCTCTAAATTAACAATTTCAGGGCTTACTCTAAGAATAGAGATGTCACTCGTTGGCGCTCGACTAATCACCATTAATGCATTTGAAACTGCGCGTTCTCCATTATTATCAGAAGGACTATTAATTACATTTCCTCTTACAACCATAGTTGTCGAACCTCCGCCGTCCAAATTTAAACCTTGAGAAACTTCCCACTCCAACATATAGTCAGCCAACTCAAAGAGTGACATTCCAATACTATAACCAGGTTGACGTCCATCTACAGTGAAAAAAAAGACCCGTGAAGAATCTTGATTGAACCCTATTGCCGATCGAGGGTGACGATCATGAGCAAACGAATAGCTAGTGCCTTCTTCGTCCCACTCAACAGTTGCTGTACTATTACGAATCAAACGTGGCATGCCACCAATCATTTCTTGTAAAGGTTCAACGATCGGTAACATTTCTAAATTATACATTAGAGTGTCTCCAACAAAAATGTGATCGTTTAAGTATTCGGCCGAAATTCCATGTCCTGATAAAATTAGTCCATTATTGGGAATTGTATTATTTCCATGCCCTTCAGCCATAATGCTATCTTTATTAGCAACCACAAATATTCTAGGGGTATTCACATCCATCCCATTATCGATATAATGTGCGATAATTTCAGTTCCCCAATGATTTGTTTGAGTCGTTGAACCGTAAAAGGAATTATATATAATGAGATTATCCGATAACCGATCAGTATTAACATCCGTTATTTCAATATCAGTTCCATTTGTAGCGAAAAGGTGACCAATGAAATCTAATATATCTATATAAGGTTGTTTATTGACATCCATTGCAAATATCGATCGTGAATACGGAGTTTTTAAAACTGTTCCTTGAATAATTTGCGCCCCAATTGGAATTCCGTTAACACCATAAAAATCACCATTTATGGCCCCAATCACTCTATGTCCTTCGTAGTTTCTGCGATCTGACATGTTGGATGTACGCTCATTCCCAATGATAGAATCTTCGGCTTTCACTGTCTCCAAATGAATCAGTGAATCAGATAAATCTATTTCAAGTATATGTATATTCCATGGCCCTTCATTCTTATACTCATGATGATGAGTTACACCTGGACCAACAACATTACTAGTTATAAAATCAAGCGAGTCAGCCGAAAGTACATACAAAAATCCAATTAAAAATGTAACTATGTATTTCATTTTGATCATATATGCCTTACATTTATTTTAATAATATCATCTTTTTAACATGATGGAAATTACCAGCGCTTATCCTATATAAATACAATCCAGCACTTACAGGTTGTCCTAAATCATTTCAATTAATTCTTTGATATTTTCAAATGCCTTGTGAACATCGTAATCAATATCACTTTGGTTGAAATTATTGATATCATTACAAAAAACAGCACTATTTAATTTCTTTTCAAGGTTTTCTAAATACAGTTTTGAAGTCGCTGAATGTCCTGTAACTCTCTATTTCACGAGGAGACCCGCCTGAGGAACGGGCAAGTACAGCAAACCCCACAGTTGCCTGCAGGGTCTGTGAATAATCAGTCGATTATTTTAAGTGGTACTGCTTGCGTTATGGCTAATCGAACCAGCGAAATAACGTCTCTTTGTTTTGGGCAAACCTTATAACTTCATGCTACTGATGGAGTTAGGGGTGCTTTCAAAATGTCTAAACATCTTATAAGGTGTTTTTGTTTTTTGTGTGTCGTTGGATGAAGGGTGTCTTGAAAATCAAGGTTATAGTAAATGGAGTATATTATAATATGGTATTTGTTATGCCTTAATTATTGTATGGATTTAGTTTTTCGAAGGGACAGGCATACGACACATCTTTTTAATCGGAAATTATGGGTGTTGATATAAGGGAATAAATAATGCTGTAACTCTCTATTTTACGAGGAGATACAGCAAACCCCACAGTTGCCTGCAGGGTTTGAGAAATAGTCTAACGACGATTTTAAGTGGTACGCCCGGGAGGACTCGAACCCCCAACCTTCTGGTCCGTAGCCAGACACTCTATCCAATTGAGCTACGGGCGCATAATATTTTTAAATACTAAAAAAGACTTTCTACCTATCATCGAGCTAATAAAATATCTATGGGTACTAAATCTAAAATGATATTAAATAAAAATAATTCGCCAAAATAAAAAACTACGGTCGTTTTTTGACCGCCAAATTTAAAATAGGGTTTAAGGTTTTCTGATAGTTTTATTTGACTAAACGTATCTTTTTTAATTCGTGTAAAAACCATCTAAATATATTCCCTATCAATTATTTGTATCATCCCCTAAAATCATTTGAACAAGTTCTAATACATCTAATACGTTTAATTGACCATCATCAACTATATTGGAAGCTTCAACTCCACAGCTACCTTCTTCTTCATTAAGTAAAATTTCAACAAGCGTAAGTACATCA
>Ga0257127_1000606_pt1 | contig 30486 bp, 40 predicted proteins | sample SI060_135mmetaG_FD_190152 | JGI IMG/M metagenome (GOLD analysis project Ga0257127, IMG submission 190152) | Marine microbial communities from Saanich Inlet, British Columbia, Canada - SI060_135m | ecosystem: Environmental > Aquatic > Marine > Inlet | place: Canada: British Columbia | collected... | reverse complement strand
TACTTGGATTGTTTCTTACATTGGGAATCACTGTATTTGGAGGATTTATGATAATGTCTTTTCTAATGCCTCATTGTAAGGATGTATTGTGTTGATTGAACAATTCTCATTTCATCGTCACCCTTAAGTTATGATCAAATCTATTAATCCCATGAATTGTTTTGTTTGTGGAAAAGAAAAACAAGATTTTGAAGTGTGGTCAAATAAATTGGTAATTGGTATTACATATGATTCTGATTTTCAAAATAATGATATTATATCTAATATGTCTGATAAAGATATAATTTGTCATCAATGTATTATTGTCATTCAAAAGAAAGTAAAAGATGATTTGGATTCAAAAAATAACTTCCTTTAGATAAAAATTCATAATAATGTCAAAATATGTCAGTGGCAACCGAAGTTACCACTGGAGAATTTTATGATTAGCAACCAAAGTCACTTAACATGCTATTCTCGGGCGTGCAAACCTAATCTTGTTACTATATTTGTTTTAAAAATAGGTTGGTATTTCACTGCTGTTTTTTTGTTAATTACTTTCTTACACGTTTTTATGATGCTCATTTTTTTGTAAAATGAAGTCATTTTGAAAAATAAACGTAGTAAATTACAGATTTATTTTGATGTTATTTCTGCAATAATTGTTGAAAAACAAGATAATGAAGAAGTCTCTAAAACTCGACTCCAACATAAAAGCAATACCTCATATGATAAACTTTTGAAATATCTTGATGAGATGACTGAAAAAGGTCTTATTAAAACAGAAAATGAAATAGACACCACTGAATTAGGAATAAAATTTTATAATGATTATTCGAATGTCAATGATTTAATCCATGAAATAACTCAAAGACTAACTTAAACAAAATTGAATTTTTCTATTTTATCGTCTTTTGTAAGAAATAATATTTCGTGATGTGAATCAAGTAGGTTTTTCATAAATTGTGGTGCTAATTCTTTATCTACACTTGGTACGTGAAATGAACAAATAAAATTTCCAGGAATTTTGTGGAAATTATCATCTACACATTGTTCGATTTCTTCCATTGACTCTGTTTTCTTTTCAGAATTAAAATCAAAATAATGTGTTGAAACTACTCTGACTTTCCCATCTTGTGGTAATCCTTCTACTTTTTTCATTATCATTTTTTCATATTCTTCAAATTCTTTTGGAATTGGAACAATGTTTAGATTGCCATTTTCAACATTGTTTTTTACATCAATGCCAAATACCTTCATCTTTTCTTTTAATTTTTCAGGATCATTGGTCGTATAGAAACAAGTGTGGTTTTTGTCCAAACCAGTTTTAATAAAATTAAATTCAATCTCTTCTGCTTTTTTTTGTTCTTCATGAAATAGTAAGATGTGTGTATTATCGAGAGATTCTAAATGTTCTTGACCAATCTGCGTGTAACTCATTGTATTACATTTTTCTGAATGATTCGAGTATTAAGAGATTATTGTTTTTCATCATAGTGCCACATTATAGCTCATTTCATAGTTGAACCAGTTTCAAAATTATTTGATTTTTTCCAAATTACCTTGGTACTCATCAAGGTGCGTAATCGGATTAAATACCAAAGTAGTATGTTGTTCATGGCATACTTGAGAGTAAAATCCATTCGTGGACAAAAATATCTGTATTTGGTAAAAAGTACCTGGGACGCTAAAAAAAAGACTTCAAAGCAGAGCATAATCAAATATCTGGGTATAGAATCTGATGTGTCCATAACTGACATTCCAGAAGATTATAGAAATTCATCAAGAATTTCAGAGTATTTTATGAATCAAAAATACTTCCAACCAGTCGTTCAAACTGAAATAACTCAAAAACTTCAAAAAGATTTACTTTCTTCATTCAAAAATGGTGATTATGTTGAAGCAAATTCTTTACTTGATTCTTATGAAAAAATCTATGGATTTGATTCATTTCTCAATGAAGTGTTAATTCCATTAATCGGTGAAATAGAATCATTGGGTAATTCTAAAAAAATTGATTTGGGTACTCAAACAACTTGTTATAACGCTGTGCAAGATTTGATGAATTTAATTTTAGAAAATAATTCTACAAAAATGACTAAGAAGAAAATCTTAATTTGTGTACCTTATGGTGAGCAACATACATTGGGAACTAAAGTACTTGAATCTCAACTTCTTTCAAAAGGAAACACTGTTTACAATTTATCTCCATTTACTCCTACTTCCTCTATTATGGAGTCTATTGAACATAATAATCCTGATTGTATTTTTGTTTCTGTAACTCTTGACGAAAATATTTTATCTGCTAAACGAATGATTCAAAAAATTAATGATCAATATGCCATTCCAGTTATTGTTGGTGGCCAAGCTGTAAAGAATGATTCAGAAAATTGGAATGCATCAATTGGACAAAATCTACCAATTACTAAGATTTTGAAACTTGTTCAGTCCAAAAAACTGGAAATTATCCCAACCGTTTAATTATTTTGTTTTTTTATATTTTTTACTAGCTTTTTTCAATGGCTTTTTTTTCGGTTTTGATGCTATTTTTAAAATTTCATTCTTTTTCTCTATTTCTTTTTTGATTTTATTTTGTTTCTGTTTGATTTTTTGATTTTTTTCCTTTATTTGTTGGTCCATTTTTTTACTCTTTTTTTCAAGTAATTCAACAATTTTTCTCTCTTTAATGATCTGTTTCCTACCTATTTCTTGCTGTCTTGCTTTATCTTTTTCTTGTTTGGTCTTAATTTTAATAATTTTCTTCTCTTTGATGATTGTTTTTGAGATTTTCAATCTATCTTTAATGGATTTTTCAAGTTCATTTTCTATTATCTTGATCTCTTTTTTTAGATTTTCTGACTGTTTGATTTCTTTTTTCTCCTCATTTACTTGTGAGATTATCTGCGCATAATCTTTTCTTGTTTTTTCTAATTCTATTTGCTTAGTTTTAATTTCTAGAGCTATTTTTGATTGTTCAACTAATCTAGATTTTTGTTCTTGTACCATTTTTGATAAATTCCTTTTCTCTTCATTTACTTGCAGTTCAACTTTTGATTGTTCTTTTTGTGCTTGAATTAATTGATTCTTTTGTATGGCTAATTCTTTTGTGATGTCTCCTTTCTGTAACTCAATATTTTTTAATATTGAATTCCGCTCATTTTGAACTTGAATTAATTCCATTTTTTGTAAGTTAACTTTTTCTGTAATTTCTGCTTGCTTTTGAATTATGCTTCTTTCATCCTTTATTTTTTCTTCAAGTAATTTTCTTTCCTGAGTCAATTTTTCTTCATTATTTTTTCGTTGAATGATTAATTCATTTAATTTTGTTTTTTCTATATCTATTTCTTTAGAATTTTCATTTTGTATGTTTTCTTTCTCCTTTTCTTTTTTTAATTTTTTTGATATTTTCTCTAATTCTATGTTCTCATTTTTTGGTTTCCAGTTTTTAGGCATGACTCCTTTTGTTTTTTCTTCTAAATTGATAGTTTTTTCTGATTTTGTGCTTTGTTTTTCCAATTTCTTTTTTTCAATGACTACTATTCCAAAATTATTTTTTAGATATTGTTTGTCAGAATCATATAATGTTTTTTCATTTTTTAACATTATTGTAATGTGCTCTAATCTTCCTGGATCTCCTTTTCCTGTTTCTATCAACTTTTTAATTTTATTCCCTGCATTCTCTTCCTTGGGAATATTTTTTTTTGCAGGAATTATTATCTTTGAATTTAATTTTTTTTCTAGATATGTCTTATCTGTTTTGTATAGTGGTTTTTCATTGTTTATGAAATCTATGATGTGGTTTAGTCTTCCTGTATCTCCTGAATTACTGTCGATTAATTCTTGGATTTTATCAAGTGTTGATGTTATCGTCATTTGCTCCATGCTTTAATCCTTAGATTAAATTTTAACAAATATAGTATAAAACAACTATTAATTGATGATTTTTAATATTTCTTCAATAAATTTGATGAATATTTGATTTTTTTATTGTTTTTTATATTGTAATTTTAATTTTTAACTGCTCATTGATGTCTTCAATTACTTTTTTTAGAATATTTTCATTTGATGTAAAGAATCCTCTGTATTCGTGGTCTCCGATGTCTTCTGCAACCAGACCAAATGGACCTTTTTCTCCTTTTGTAAGAACAATCCACATTGGTGAAATGTTTGTTCCATCACAACTGATTACTTCTGCTGATGATGGTGGGTGTGGGGCTAGTTCTGGATTGTTGAAATTACCAATTATCCATGCGTGTGAAATTTTGTCTAGGATTTCCATATACCTATTTTCAACGTATTTGTATCTAGCTTCAGTTTCAAAAGTTGCCAATAATGGAGTATTATGTTTAACTGCAAAATCTTCTATTAGGATGCTTAATCTATAAAGCTCTTTTTTACCTGTTTTGAAATTTACATAATTTGCTTTTCTGTATTCTTCTAATGTCCATAGTAAATTATGATTAGTTAGATCTGTATTTTTAATATCTTTGAAAGTTGGAAATTTGTTCCATACGTCATCCATAAAACTTACAAAATGTTGTGTCATGTTATTACAATTTTTTTTTAGTATATAATATAGTAAAATTTTTTTAGAATAGTGCCAACTAATCTTGTTTTTATTACTGTGATTTAAAAATCATTTTTGTTTTCTCTGCTTCTATCTTGTGTGTCACCATGGGTTTTACATAATTCAAATTATCTGGAAATTTATTCCATAAATTATGAATAATTTTTGGTTCTATTTTTTCTAGTTCTGGAATCCATTTTTTGATATATTCACAATTCAAATCAAACCTTTCTTGTTGTCTCCATGGATTAAAAATTCGAAAATATGGGACTGAATCACATCCTGTTGATGCTGCCCATTGCCAATTCCCTGAATTGACTGCAGGATCATAATCAATTAATTTTTCTCCAAAATATTTTTCTCCTAACCTCCAATCAATATGTAGATCTTTTGTTAGAAATGATGCAACAATCATTCTAACTCGATTATGCATAAACCCTGTTTCGTTTAATTGTCTCATTCCTGCATCTACTATCGGAAATCCTGTTTTTCCTTTACTCCATTTTTCAAACGATTCTTTGGATTTTGACCATGGGATTTTTTGAAATTTTTGTTTAAATGATGTTTTTTGAGCGTGTGGGAAATGGAATAATATGTGACTAAAAAATTCTCTCCAGTATATCTCTCTCATAATTGTATGATTTTCCCCTAAAACCTCCTTGATTTGATTATGAACTTCTCTGATTGAAATTGTTCCAAATTTGTTATGTGCTGATATCTGTGTTGTTTGATTTAATGCTGGAAAGTCTCTTATTTTATCATAATTTCTAAATTTATCTAAATTTTTTAATATTTTTAATGCCTCTTTACGTCCTCCTTTGATTTCTTTATTTTTCATTTCACTCATTTTTATTTTATCTTCTGAAATGTTCCCTTTTGAATAATTTTTATTATTATTTTTAAAGATCTTTCTGATTGGTATTTGTTTTGCTTTTTTATAAAAAAATGAATAAATTGTATATGGTGTGCCTTCATTTGTTTTTATTTCGTTGGGGTTATGAAGTAAAAAATCTAATGTACTATGAAATGATATTTTATTTTTTTTACATTTTTGATATATCTTTTCATCTCGATATTGTGAATAATTAGTAAAATCTGTATTCACAAATATTGATTCAATTTTATTTTCTTTAATTATTTTCTCTATTATTTTTTCTGGCTTTCCTTCCAGTATCTGTAATTTTGCTCCTTTTTTCTTTAATTCATTATCTAAATCTGTTAACGACTCATTAAGAAAATTCCATCTAAATTTTGAATCTTTTACATTTTTAATTATATTTTCATCATAGATAAAACATGGAATTACTTCTGTAGAATTTTGTAATGATTGGATTAATCCTAAATTATCTTCTAATCTTAAATCTCTACGAAAAATGAATAGGGATTTTTTATACATTAGATACTTTTAATTTGATTTTTATTGAATGTCGAATTTACTTCCTAATGTTTTACCCATTACATTTAGTGCATGCCTACATACATTGGAATTAAGTGTAAAAAACCCTCTAAATTTTCCATCTTCGTACTCCTCAGCAATTAACCCAAATGGTCCATATGGTCCCCTTGTAATGACTGTCCATACATTTGCTAAATTTGTATTACTGCAACTGAGAAATTCTGAATTTGGAATTACAACATCTGTTGGAATTACTTCATCATCAAAGTCTGCAATTATCCATACTTTGGGCATGCCTTTTACCATTTCTTGATATCTGTCTTTAACATATGAGAATTTTGCAATCTTTTCAAATGTTGCAAGTAACGGTTCTTTATGTTCCTGGGCATAATTTTCAATCATTTTACTGAGATGATATAGTGGTTTTCTATCTGCATCAAAATTATGGTAACCTGCATCAATGAATTGTTCTAGTTTCCATATTGGTAAAACGTCATTATCTAAGTTATGCCATTCAGCCAGTTGTGGAAATTCTTCCCACACTTCATGTACAAAATCTGTATATGGATTTTCCATAACTCAATTTAATGAATTCTGGTATAAAATGATTTTATTAAAAATCTCTAGTGCCAATTTTTTTGAAAAATCATTATTGAAATTATTCAAAAATCTAGTGCCAATAATTTTCTGAAACCATAATTGTTTTTATTCTAGAAATATGTGATTTAGATAATGTCACGATATGAAAAATTATTGCATATGTTAATGGATTATGAACCAACCATTTTACTAACCGCAATCAGTGATACCTCTGGAAATATTTTATGGAACACTGTTCGTGATGAATCTAAAGTAGAAATACCGTTACCTGAAATTAAAAAATCTCTTGTACGTGAATCTGGTGACTGGATAACTCGTTGCAAAATTGAAGACTCTGATGATCTTGGCAGAGCCATGTATCATATTGCATCATTTGAAAAAATCAAACAAGTTACAATTCCTCTTGACGCATTTCATATGTTAATGATATATGTAGACAACATTCCTCTTAAAAAAACAAAAACAAAAAGTTATGGACGTTATGTTCAAATGGGGAAAATTATGTCTATAGTTGATTTTGTAAATACTTTTGAAGAATAAATTTTCCAGAATTATTTGGCACTAGGTTTTGTATTTCGAATATTATATTAACTAAAATGACGAAAATCCAATAATGGAAAAATATGAACAACTTTTGAATATGCTAATGGATTTCAACAGTTCTGTTAGATTTGCAGCGGTATCTGATTCAAGTGGAAATTTACTTTGGAACAGTCAACGGGACGGTGTTTCTAATATTGTCCCTATTGAAAAAACAAAAGCAACCATGTCCAGATCTAGAGGGGAATGGGATGAGGCTGTTTCTTCTGCTGATCATATGGGTAATGGATTGTACTCTATTACGTCATATGCTAAAATCAAACGAATTACAATTCCTCTCTCTGATGGAAATATGTTATTCATTAGTGTAAACAACAAACCTATGAAAAATACAAAAAATACAAGTTATGGACATCTTGTTGAAATGGGTGAAATTCTTTCAATTGTTGAATTTGTAGAATCTCAAAACTTTTGATATTTTTAAATTCAACTAAATTGATTATGTGATCTTGATGGATGGTTTTATTGCTAAGTGTCGTAAATGTACATCTAAAATTTCAATTCCTGATCAAGGACCTTGTACTGATTTAGAATTTATGGATTACATTACTGCATATGGAAAACAATGTAAATGCGGAAAAAATGATTGGGAGTTGTTATCTCCTTAATTTTTTGATTATTTTCTAGGCCTTCGTCGTGGGTTCAACTCATAAAATCTTTCAATATTGTCGACCCATTGTTTAGTTTCAGGTAAACGTGAACGTGCATGAGGTCTTTTTCCATTCTTTGATAACATTTCACTATGATCTTTGTAGAATCCATCTATTTCATTAACTAATACATCCAAAAATTCTGATGCTTCCTTTGCTTCTGTTCCTTTTGGTTCTTTGTGACTCATGATGGATTTAGCTAATATGTCCACTTTTGCTATTTTTATTTTATATTCACTTATTACTCTGTGTTCAAAAGAAATCATTTCATTTATTTCTGATTTAACTAGTGTATGTATATTTTGGTATATTTTAAAAATTTAATTTTTCTGTTCTACCTATACATTGATTTTTCCGTTGTTTCTTCTGATAAGTTACTTTTTGAAGAGAGATTACTGAAATTTGATCGTAATATTTTTTGTGAATGTCCTGAAACTCTAGCTACATTGTCCCAAACATTGTGAAATGAAATTCTGTCCAATTTTTGTTCATCAATATGTGAAAATATTGCTAAACCCACAATTGCATCCCCTTGTTTTATCCATTGATGCCCAATATTGCAAATTGTACAAATTTCACTTATTTCCATTACTGTTTTTGTAAATGATGGGTTTTTACTAACTAATAATTTTGAATCCTCTGGAGGAAATCTCATGTTGACATTAACGTGTATTCTGTCTTCTCTGTTAGCATTTTTACTTATTACTACATTTGTCCCTACGTGAAATTGCCAATCAACTAAATCACTTTTTTCTTTAATTTTTTCAGTTTGATCTACATATTTTACATTAGTAATTTTGATAAATTCTTCAACTAATTCTTTCATTTCCAGTGATGTTTTTGTCATACTTTTGATTTTTTTTGTTAGTTATATTTTTGATTAAAGAAAAAAAGAGTTAACAATTGTGACTTCCGCAGCCACAAGAGTCATGTCCTTCAGAACCTTGAGATTCTTTTCCTGCACATTTAGAACATTTTTCTGAACCTGTTGGTGAGAAAAAACCAATTCCACATGATACGCATTTCATATTTGACATAATATTGCTAAAAAATTGCGGTATTTATTGAATACGATTTGATTTTGAAACTTGAGGGTCTTTTTTTAGTAATGTTGGTTACTCACTTTTTTGAAAAACACGATATTCTCCAATAATTGAATTGCATTGATGACATGTGTATTGACCTCTTTCAATCAAAGTCAATCCATCTGCAACTGCCTCGTTTGGACTCTCTTCAACTTGTATTTTGGTTGGACCTTCAAATTCTGAATTACATTGTTTACAAAAATGCTTTTTCATTTTTGCAGTATCTAGTTTTTCAAGTGATGCCAAAAAATGTTTATCCATATTTGGAACAAGTTTTGATTTAGTTACCTGTTCATCTGTTAAATCTGCATTAACCCATCCCCCTGAACCAGCTAATTGAATTTCTGTCAACTTGACTATGTTTTTTATTTGCTATTAATAAGTCAAAATGAAATTAATACCCGATAGATAAATTCAGAATATGGTTGAAATTTCATGTGATTTATCTTTAATTGATAATACAACTGGACGTGAATTTGAAACATTTATTGTAAAATTATTTGAAAAATTAGGTTATTCTACAACTGTAACTAATCGTTCAAAAGATCATGGTTGTGATATGATGTTGCAACAAGGCGAATATAGAATTGCAGTTCAAGCTAAACGTTCTGAATCTGAATTAAATTTTACATCTGTTCAAAGAGCCTTAGATTCCTTAAAAAAATATCATGCACAATTAGCTATAGTTGTTACTAATAACAAATTTATTTCTTCAGCAAAAAAATTGGCTAAAATTAAGAATGTTGCATTAATTGATAGAAAAAAATTATTAGATTTAATTGAATTATCAAATTTATCTGTAAATCATAAAAAAGATTTAATTTTATTTTCTACTAAAATAAATCAAGAATTAATTAAACAAGACATTGATAAACGATCTTTTGAATTTCTTGGGTTGGATGTTCCTAAAATTGATCATAGCCTATTGACTAAAGATGCCTATGGGCGACCTCATCCTCTTAATAATAAAAAAGAAAAATTAATTGATATTTTTAAAGAAATACGAGGAGATGATGAATTATCTGTTGAAAAAAAAATCCTTTTAGATTATATGCAAAAATATCCTTTGATGTTTGGAACAAAAGTTGATTCTGAAATATTTCTATTTAACATGGTGAAAGAATTTGTAATTTTTACCCCTAAAATTGATTTTTATAATTTAGTTTAATTGCCTTCTTCTTCCCCATCTCTGTTAATATTTTCACATTCTGGCATTGATTGGGATATTTGATCATCTTGCTTAATCAAATAATCTAACGTATCCACAATGTAATTATTTTTTCATTCTTTTTATTTTTATCTAGACTGATGTTTGCTGATTTTGTTCAAATTTTTATCAAAAAAGTTAATCAACCCAACTAATTCATGATATGTTGTAATGAGTTTAGGTGGTAATTTACTATTTTTTGGTTCTGTAATTCTAATTTTAGATGTTTTATTATTTTCAGGATTGTTTCCATCTGAATCATTAAATGATCCTACTATGCATGAACCGTGGATTCACCTTCCTGTGGTTGGCACCTTGTCTTTTGTTGGTTTACTTACTTTATTTTTAACAATTTTTGGATCAATAATTTTACTTAGTGGAATTATTTCAATTAAAAGAAGCAGATAATTTTTTCAATTTATTGTTAATGCCAGTCACATATACTATTATTTTACATCCCTTTAATCATGTATTATGGGTAAGATTTCTCTAATTATTGGAATAATTATCGGAATTATATTTTCAGTTGCATTTCCTGAAGTTGCTCAAACCATTAATGACGCAATAATGCCTACAATCCAATCAATAAGTGAAAAAATGATCAATTGGATAACTGCATAGTCTATTCTTCTAGTTGTGGACAAAGATTCTTATCTTAAATTTTTAGAAAATTAATATGGCAATAATTAAAAATAAATCTCCTGTTTTATTTTTCTACAATAATTCTAAAAAATGGTTAATGAATATTTCAAAAAAAGAATCACTTCACACTCACATTGGTGTTCTTAAACACGCTGATGCCATTGGAAAAGAATATGGTTCTCGATTAATGACAAATAAAGACAAGTACGTGTACTTGCTTGAACCCACAATGTATGATTATATTATGAAAATTCAACATGGTACTCAAATTGTTTATCCAAAAGATCTTGGTTATATTGCTGCACGTGCAGGAATTCAAGATGGTCAAAAAATACTTGAAATAGGAACTGGAAGTGGATCACTGACTTCTTTTGTTGCAAGTATTGTAAAACCCCGTGGACATGTTTACACTTTTGATGTTGATGAAAAATTTATGAAAATTGCAGAAAAAAATATTCGCAGAGCTGGTGTTTCTAAATATGTCACTCAACATAATTTGGATTTGAAAACTTCTAAAGACACTCCCGTTACTGATATGGATGTTGCATTAATTGATCTTGGTGATCCTTGGATTGTTATTCCTAAAGTGAGACAGATGTTAAAGGGCAGTGGTTCTATTTTTGCAATATGTCCAACCATGAATCAATTAGAAAAATTAACTATGGCATTAGTTGAAAATGAATTCACTGATATTGAATCCACTGAACATATCATAAGAACAATTGAGGCTAGAGAGGGAAAAACTAGACATTCTTTCCAAGGCATTGGGCATACTACTTACCTGTGTTTTGCAAGAAAAGCATTCTTTGGAACACGTAGAGCAAAAACTGCAACTAAAGCAAAAACTGCAACTAAAGCAAAAACTGCAACTAAAGCAAAAACTGCAACTAAAGCAAAAACTGCAACTAAAGCAAAAACTGCAACTAAAGCAAAAACTGCAACTAAAGCAAAAACCACTCGAAAAAAAACAAAAAAATAGTTTAATCTCTATTTACAATTGAAAACAATATTTATTCATGCAATAATTAGATAGTATGTTGGAACCTCAAATTCTTTCTTCTTCAATAGTTCAAAATTTTATACCTGCAAGAAAATCCTCATCTCGAAAAGGTGATAATGGAATTGTACTTGTAATTGGTGGAAGTTACATTTACCATGGGGCTCCTGTGTTGTCTTCACTTGCTGCACTTAGATGTGGAACTGATTTAGTTTATACTTCTGTTCCAAAAATTAATGTAACTCCAACTCGTGCAATTTCTCCAAATCTAATTGTAATTCCTTTAGTTGATCAAAAATTGACTCTTGGTGCTGTCAAAAAACTTGTTGGAGCATTACCTCGTAAATTACATTCTGCAACAATTGGAATGGGTCTTGCAATACAAGAAAAAAATTCTTTACTTCATCTTGTGAAATCACTATTGGATAGAGATGTTAGGTTATCTTTAGATGCTAGCGCATTAATTCCTGAAGTTTTACCACTTTTAGCAAACAAAAATGTTGTAGTTACTCCTCATGCTGGAGAATTTAAGCGATTATTTGGGGACATTCCATCCGATTCTAAAAATGACCGGATACAGTTAGTTGAAAAACATGCACTTGATCATGCTGTAACAATTTTGTTAAAAGGCACTACTGATATTATTTCAAATGGTACTGAGACATACCTTTGTGAAAAAAATACTCCTGCCATGACTGTTGGGGGTACTGGCGATGTATTGTCTGGATTGGTTGCTGGATTGTTGTCTAAGAATAGGAATAGTTTGGAGTCTGCGGCATCTGCTAGTTTTATTTGTGGTCTAGCTGGAAAAGAAGTTCAAGAAAAATTAGGATTACATATGACTTCCATGGATTTGATTGATTCTATTCCAAATGTTATGAAACCTTTTGATAAAATCGTGTGATTGGAATGAATACATTAAAACATGTAGATCATCACATGGATAATCTTATTTCTGATCTACAAAAGCTGATACAACAACCAAGTGTATCTGCAAAAAATGAAGGTATTGAAGAATGTGCAAAATTAGTTAAATCATTATTGAAATCTTCTGGTCTTAAATCTGAAATTTTAAGATTAAAAAAAGGTGTAGCTCCAATCGTCTTTGCTGAAATTAAATCCAAATCTAATCCTGACAAAACTTTGATGTTTTACAATCATTATGATGTTCAACCTGCAGAACCATTTGATTTGTGGGATGATCCTCCCTTTAGTGGAGTGAGAAAAGGAAATAAAATTTTTGGAAGAGGCTCAACTGATGATAAGGGTGAATTAATTACTAGAATTAAAGCCGTTGATGCTTGTTTATCTGCCACGGGGGATGTCCCTTGTAACATAAAATTTCTAATTGAAGGCGAAGAAGAAACCGGTAGTGCCCATATTGAGCAATATTTGCAAAAATACAAAAAGAAATTCTCTAACGATGGTGTAATTTGGGAATTTGGATATGTTGATGCAAAAAATAGGCCTATCATTGGGCTTGGAATGAAAGGATTACTGTTTGTTGAATTATCTGTAAAGGAATCTGTAAGGGATGCACATTCTAGTTTGGCTGTGTTGATTAAAAACCCTGCATGGAGATTAATTGATGCAGTAAAGACATTAAGAGATTCTAATGGGGAAATTCTTATCAAAGATTGGTATAAGGAAGTAACTCCATTTTCTAAAAAAGATTTAGAATTAATTAAGAAAGAACCATTTGATCAAAATGTATTCAAAAAAGAATTTGGAATTAATTCTTTTGTAGGCAATAAAAAAAATCTTGATGCAAAAAAGGCTTTAGTTGGTGACGCTACATGCAATATTGCAGGATTTATTTCTGGTTATACTGGAGATGGCGCTAAAACTGTTCTTCCTGGTGAAGCTTTGGTAAAAATTGATTTTAGATTGATTCCTAAAATGGAACCTAAAAAACAAATTATTAGATTGAAAAAACATCTAAAATCCCATGGATTTAACGATGTTAAAATTAAAATTTTTCATGGTGAAGCTGCAGCTCGGACTGACTCTTCACATCCCTTTGTATCTCAAGTAAAGAATGCAGCTGACAAAACTTTTGGAAAATCCATTTTGAACGTTTCAAATGCTGGTACTGGTCCCATGTATCCTTTTGTTGATATTTTAAAATCTCCCTGCATTTCAATTGGAAGTACTTACATGTTTTCAAGAATTCATTCTCCTAATGAATTTGCTAGAATTGATTTGTTAAAGAAAACTACCAAGTGTATTTGTTTGATAATGGAAAATTTTGGAAAAATTTAATGAAGACATCTGGGAATTTTTTTAATCACTTGTGATAATGATATTCTTCCTGGACCTGCTACAATAATTACTAATGCTACTGAAAGTAGAATTAAATCAAATTCAATTCCTTTGTCTCCTGTAATACTTTGAGCGCCTTTAACGTGAAATATTGCTCCTAGCATGATTATAGAAATAACTGATGCTGATATTCTGTTCAATACTCCTATGATTAGTAATATTCCTGGAATTACTTCTGCTAATGCTATGATTATGGCTAATTCTCCTGGAATCCCCATTGATGATATCCAACCTACAAACCCTTCATTGCCAAATTTGCTATATCCGTGAATGATGAAAATTACTCCCATTGCTAATCTTAATCCCAGAAATACTGTATCATTCAAGATTTTTTCTTTAATTTCACTGGTAGTCAATTTGTTCAATCTTTTTTTTCATTATTCTCATAAAAAAGATATGGTTTGTTCTATCTTTGTACTACATAATTTTGTTATTTCATGACCTGTCTGATCTACTGTTTTTAAATTTTAGCCACAAATTTGATCTCTATTGTAGAAAGCCCTTTATTATGTGACAAAATTATTTTAAATATGTCAATGTATATGCCGGGAGCAACTGCTGTTGGAATTACTTTTGATGGTGGTGTAGTTTTTGCTAGTGAGAAAAGAATCGCCTTTGGTAATTTCCTTGTAAGTAAAACTACTAAGAAGACTTTCTCTATAACTGATAAAGTTGGTGCAACTTGTGCTGGTCTTGTTGCTGACATGCAAATTTTAACTTTACAAATTTCAGCTCTTGCAAAAATTAGAAAAATGGACATTAAAAGAGATGTTCCTCCTAACACTGTCGCTAAAATGATGTCAAATATGATGTATGAAAGAAGATACTTTCCATTACTTACACAAGTAATTGTTGGTGGTGTTGTTGATAAACCTGTTATGTATACACTTGATCCTTTAGGTTCTGTACTTCCTGATGAATATGCTGCAGTTGGTACTGGTGCTGAAATGGCATTAGGTGTTTTAGATCCACAATTCAAACCTAACATGACTAAAGATGAAGCTATCAATTTAGCAAAACATGCAGTTCGTGCAGCCGCACTTAGAGATTCTGCAAGTGGTGATGGATTGGATGTACTTGTCATTACTAAAGATGGTACCGAAGAATTTACTGAAAGTATTAAATAATTTTTTAATTAATCGTAAATCGTTTTACCTGTTTCCCAGAATTTATCTGAAATATAGTGTATGTTTTGTATTACTTCTCCTTTTTCCATAGTTTCTAATTCTGAACTTGATACCATTGCTTTCCCAACTGCTAAAAATTTATGATGTGTTTCTTCAACAATACACACTAGTTTTTCTTTTTGGAACTCTGTAAATTTTTTAATTCCCGGTCTCATTAAATTTGCCCCCTTACACATGAATTTGACTGCACCCATATCCACCTCAACATTAGGAAATTTTTTTAGAATTTCTGTTTCTGATAAAAATGGTAGATAATCTTCATTAATTTTTAATATTTTTAATCCTTCACCTGTGATTATTTGAGCATCATCCAAAATTTGATGGACTTTGACATTTTTCATTTTAGGAAATTCAATTCCCCAATTCTCTGACACTTTTTTTAGTAATGCTGTTGTTTCACTTTTTGAAATTAAATTAGATTTCAATTCTTTGCAATCTCTTGTCTTATGTCTAAAAGATCTCTTAGGATTGAACTTGCAGTTTCAGTTCCACCTGCACCTTTTCCGATAATTGTTTGAGTTCCAGAATGTTCTGATGTAAATGCAATTGCATTTAATGTACCATTCACTCCTAATGGATCATCTTTTGGTATTTCTTTTGGACTTACCACTAGTTCTTTATCACAAGATGCAATTAATTTTAAAACCGAATTATTTTTTTCAGCTTTTTTGATATCATCAATTGTCACTTTTCTTATTCCTACACATTTTATGTCTGGCATTGTCACTTTCATTCCCATAATCCAGTTTGCAAGAATTACTAATTTTGCAGCTGCATCTAAACCATCTAAGTCTAGTGCTTCATCAGCTTCGACATATCCTTTGTCTTTTGCATCCTTTAGTGCTTCCTCGAATGATAGACCGGTGGTCATGTTTGATAAAATGTAATTTGTTGTACCATTGAGTATTCCTGCAAACGATGTGATTTTTTCTCCACTTAAACTGTTTTTGGCATAATCTAAGATTGGTGTTCCTCCCCCAACAGTCCCACTGAATTTGAACATAACTTGGTTGTATGTTGCCAATTCCATTAATGATGGAAATGCTAATGCTAATGGACCTTTATTTACTGAAATTACGTGTAGGCCTTTTTTCATTGCAGTTGTTATGTGTGTCATTCCTGGTTCTGCATCTTTATAATTGCTAGCTGTAGTTTCAATCAAAACATCAGCTTCAATATTTTTTAAAATATCTGTACCTGTCATGTTGTTATTTTTATCTGAATAATTTTTTACTGTTCCATGTTTTTCCTTTGTTTCTATTAATTTGTCAAGTTTTAATCCTGATTGATCCACTGCACTACCTTTACTGTCAAACACAGCTAGTAATCTTGGCTTTAATCCATACTTTGCATATAATTCATCTTCTCTTGATTCAAATAATTTAACTAAACTTTGGGCAACGACCCCAAAACCACATAATATGATCCTCATACTGTTTCGTCCTTTTTGATTATGTATTTGTGATTCATTTTATTTCCCTTTGATTTCTTATCCTTAATTGTGTTTTATTAATAATTTTTCAATTTACCTTTATTGTACAACAAATAAGTTTTTCAACCATTCTTACAATTATTTGTCATTTTCATGTTTTAATGAAACTGAATTAATACAATATCTTTGATTTGTAGGCTTTGGCCCATCATCAAACACATGTCCTAAATGTGAGCCACATTTTTTACAATTTACTTCTGTGCGTACCATTCCGTACTCTGTATCCGATACATATTCTATGTTGTCTTCAGATATTGGTTCCCAAAAACTTGGCCAACCTGATCCTGAATCAAATTTTGAATTTGATGAGAAAAGATCTTCTCCACAACATATGCATTTGAATGAACCTTCTAGTTTACTATCGTTGTATTTCCCTGAAAATGGTGGTTCTGTCCCATGATTGATACAAACTTCGTATTGCTCTGGTGTCAATTGCTCTTTCCATTCTTTTGGATCTTTATCTGACATAATCTATCATGGGTTTCTTGCTATTAGAATATTGTTCTATTTTTTTATCTTTTTTCTTTTTTCTTCTGTTCTTTTTTCAGATTCAAATCTTTCTAAATCATATTCTTTTAAATCTACAAATTTCATAATTTTAGATATGTTTGGATGTACTTTGTTAATTTGTTTATACATTTCTTGTGCGACACGTCTATAATCAATATGTCCTTGTGGTATCGTTCGTAATTCGATTAAATGACATGCTTCCCTTAAATTCAATTTCATGAAATATGGATAATTATATGCAAAATTCACAACATACTGACTTTGTTCTGGTAATTTTTTTCTAATTTTTTCAAAAGTTATTTTTGAATTATTCATACATTCTTTGAAATCTTTTTCTAATCCCACTGTTTCTATTTCTTTAGGTAATACATATCCATGATCTGTTGTAAGTAATTGTCTTTCTAATGTTAGTGCTCTATGTCTATGAAAATCTCTAAACATTCCAAAATTATTGCACAAATCAAATGTATAGTATGTATTTTCAAATGCTCGAGATGGTCTATGTCTTCTATTTGTTCTTATTTTTGTAAACTCATCAATGATCTCAATTTTTCTTTTAGTTGATATTTTCTTAACTTGTTGCATTATGTTTTGATATGATGTACTTGGTGATTGTTCATACATTATGCATGTGATGATTGTGTCAAGTGCTTGCTTTTCTGATTCATAATCCGTTAATTTTGTAATTGTACCTTTCACTGGATTCGATTCGATTTCTTTTTTTGTTACTATTTTTGCTTTATTTTTTACATCTTTAAGATATTTTTGAAATGCTTTTCCATATTTGTCATCAGCCCTTCTCACAAATGATTTGATTGTAGTGTCTAATTCATTTTTAATTTTTGAGGCTAATTTCTGCTCTTCATCCAGTTCAGATGAGCCCAATACTGTCAAAAGGTATTCAAATGCTCTACCATTTCCAGTAATACCTACATTTGTTAAAGTTGATGCTGGCAGCAATCCTCGTAGAATGTCTAATGCTTTTGCTTTAGTTGAACCCTTGTAAATCATATTTGCAGATTTAATATCAATTTCATTTTTTAATTTGCCAAATAATTTTTCTTTTCCATCTGTTGAATCTTTGAAACTATATTTTTCAATTGGATATTTTCCTCTAATGTAATTTACCATTGGTTCAATATTTTTAGAATAAATATCAAATGAAAGATTACAACTATCTTCATACATGTTTGCAAATTTTGAACTCATGATTTTTTCATCTCTATAAAACCGATACTTTCCATTTTCTTTTTTATTCCATGTAACGTATCTTGAAGATTTTTCTAAATATGATAATCCTATTCTTCTATCTTCTATTTTTTTTACTGCAATATTTGATAACCCTTCGATTGCAATTTGTGCTTCACCTAATTCTGCAACTGAATCGTCTCCGTATTCTAGTAGAACTCTGTCGTAAAATTCTTCTCCTCTGTTCTTATTTTTTAAAAATTCATCTAGAAAAATTCTTCTCATACTTTTGTCCGTTCTACTATATCTTGACATCAATGCTCCGCGATCTACTTGTCTTGGTGTAATAATTGCAAATACATTATCTTCAGTATTTGAAAAATGATCTGATAAAGTCTTTTTTTCTTTACTTGAAAATTCTGACAATATGAATAAATTATTTCACAATTATAATACTCTATTTCTTTTTTCCAATTTGAATTAGATCGGGTCCTTTGTCTTTATTTTTGTCATTTCCTTTTGCTTGCCATCTTAACAATACTTCTTTGAATCCTGCAGCATCAGCTTCGTTTTCTGTATACATAATTGTCGTAACCCAAAATCCTCCTTTAGCTGTTTTACCGCCAATTGAATTCATCCAAAAATCATTTGGTAATCCTTCCATTGCTTTATTTTCTGGTTCTTTTACAGTTGCATCCCATCTACTTGCCACAAAATTTAGAATTTGACTGAGTTCTTCTTTTTGAATCATGATCTTGATGAAAAAACTCTAAATTTTAAAATTACTGTTGAGCCCAGAATTGAAACTTTGTGAATTTAATCTTACTAAAACTAAAAACATTTCTTACACTTTGTCGGTTATACAAATCTCATTAGTCAATACCATGACAAACGACGATATCGAAATAATCGGTAAAAACGTCAAAGACATGTACGGAACATTCATGGGTAAAGTCGTAGGAACAATCACTGAAATTGACGGAAGTATACAATCCGTTGGTATAGACTGCGGTTCTCAAGGATTACAGCAAATCCAATTTGAACAACTAGTAGCTCAAGGTGATAATGTTATCTTCATTCCAAAATGGAGACTCGACTCCCAAAGACTCATTCGTGAAAAACAACTAACTTTACGTCGTCTAAAAGCATTGATGGATATTGTTTCAGAAAATGATGATATGAAAGCAGACGCTGAAATCATTCATGAAAAATACAAATTCAAACTTGCATCTTTAGATGAAATGGAATCTGAAATCAAATCTAAGCTTGAAGGAAGATTAATTGAGTTAGACACACAAATGAAATCTGCAAAAATGTTATCGTTTGATGCCAAAGTACAATTCAAGAGCAACGAAATCTCTGAGGCAACATTTGAAACTGTAAAATCATGCACAACTGAGGTAATTGAGCATGTAACACACGAACAATCTGAAATTTCAAATGTACAGAGCAGAATTGCTGATTTAGAATTGGAAGTGCAAGAGATAACTACGCCAGCAGAAGCAAAAATCCAAGAATCTGCCGTTTCATATCTGGAGACACCTGAACCACAACAAGTAGTTCAAACAATACTTCCAGAAGCACCAACAGAACCAATCGTAACACCTTCAGAAACAATTGAAGCTCAAGCATACCCTATGCCAGAGCCACCAACTGAATCGGAAGTGACATTTGCATTCCCAGAACCACCACAACAGGTGAAATCAGAAACATCTAACGACGAAAACGATAATGATTGGCTTGCTAGAATGGAAGCACAATAATTTTTTTAATTTATTTTTTTAACATTTAGAAAGATCTAACTTCATACACTTTTTGATGTCTGAAAAATATGATATTGGATTAGGCAAAAATGACTCCACTTTACGTAAAAAAGCAGACTCTGATTATGTTTCTTTTTGGGATGAACAGGCTCATAATTTAAGTTGGTTTAGCCCTTGGAGCACAACTCTTGATTGGAATCCTCCTTTTGCTAAGTGGTTCGTAGGCGGTAAAATCAACGCTTCATACAATGCTCTTGATATCCATCAGACAACCAAATCTGACAAAACTGCCATTTTATGGGAAGGTGAAAATGGTGATTCTAAAATATACACTTATGGTGATTTATTCGTTGAAGTTCAAAAATTTGCTAATGTTTTAAAATCTCTTGGGGTACAAAAAGGAGATCGAGTTACAATTTATCTTCCAATGGTTCCTGAATTGCCAATTGCAATGCTGGCATGTGCAAGAATTGGTGCTATTCACACTGTTGTATTTTCTGGATTTAGTGCTGCATCAATCAAAGATAGAATTGATGATTCAAAATCAAAAATTGTAATCACAGCTGATGGTGGTTATAGGAGAGGAAAAATTGTTAAATTAAAAGAAGTAATTGATGATGCAATTAATGGGTTTGACTTTGTCAAACATGTCATTGTTTTAGAAAGAACAAAAAACAAAATTTCTCTTTCTTCTAAAGACAAACTCTGGAAAGATTTGATGGAAACTATTTCAGACTCTTGTGATGCTGAAAAATTACCTAGTGATCACCCTCTTTACATTTTATACACTTCTGGAACTACTGGAAAACCTAAAGGTGTTTTACATGGAACAGGTGGATATCTGACACATCTTTACTCCACTTTCAAATGGGCATTTGACATTAAAGATTCTGATGTATTTTTTTGTACCGCTGATATTGGTTGGGTAACTGGACACAGCTATGTAGTTTATGCTCCTTTACTTCATGGTGCAACTCAAATAATGTATGAGGGTGCACCTGATTTTCCTGATGTATCAAGAATGTGGGATATCTTACAAAAATACAAAACTACTATCTTCTACACCACTCCAACTGCACTTCGAATGTTTATGAAATTTGGTGATGATGTTCCAAACTCATTTGATCTTTCTTCTTTACGTTTACTTGGAACTGTTGGAGAACCAATTAACCCTGAAGTCTGGAAATGGTATTACAAAATTATTGGAAAAGAGAAATGTCCTATAATTGATACTTGGTGGCAAACAGAAACTGGTGGCATGATGATTTCTGCTTTACCTGGAGTGGAAACCATTCCTTTGAAGCCTGGATCTGGAACTTTGCCTATTCCTGGTACTGATATTACAGTAGTTGATGAATTTGGAACCGAAGTTCCTCCTAATACTAAGGGGTATTTGATTATACGAAACCCTTGGCCTGGAATGCTTTTGACTTTATGGGGTGATGATGAGAAATACAAAACTGTCTACTGGTCAAAATACTCTAATTCGTATTATCCTGGTGATTATGCTTTAAAAGACGATGATGGCTATTTGTGGTTACTTGGACGTGCTGATGATGTTTTAAAAATTGCAGGTCACAGAATTGGAACTGCTGAACTTGAGAGTTGTATTGTATCTGATGATAATGTTGCAGAATCTGCTGTATGTGGAATTCCTGATGATGTTAAAGGTGAGGTCATCATAGCCTATGTTGTTTTAAAAAATGGAATTATAACTGATAAAAGTATTCTAGAAAAAAATCTTTATCATAAAATTAGAAGTAATATTGGGGCTATTGCAACTCCTAAAAAAATCTACTTTGTTTCAAAATTACCAAAAACTCGTAGCGGAAAAATTATGCGACGATTGCTAAAATCTATTGCTACTGGTGAGACTATTGGAGATACTACTACATTAGATGATGTTTCAGCTGTAACTGAAATTCAACAAGTTGTTAAAGAAAAAACTAAATAATTTATTTTAATTGTTTTAAATTTATTTCTGATAACATTTGAAACATTTCTTTTAATCCATCATATTCTGATTTTGAATTTTTGTCAAGTTTGTCATATCCATCTTTTTTAATTTCATCTAATTTCTGATTTGATTCGTTAAAAAATTCTTCGTATTTTTCTATATTTTCATCACTCATTTGTGATAAATTAAAAATTACTGTATTACTTCCAATCAAATTTTTATTTTCATCATACAGACTAGTTGCTTGCAATAATACTGAAAATGTACTTTCATCTTCTCTGATAAATGTGATTTTTCTATCTGTAACTTTTCCTGTCTCGAACCATATTTTTAATGAATCATTCATTGTTTCCCATGATTCTTTTGGGACATGTTCAAAAATGGGCTTTCCTAATATCTCTGACTTTGCATATCCTAAATTTGATGCATATGTTGAATTACAGTCCAAAATTATGCCTATGGAGTTGATTCGTCTCCACATAATTGGTGCATCTTTTAGTGTTTTTCTTGCTTCAGTTTGAGGCATTTCTAAAATTAAACTAACTAGTTATTAAATTGAAATATTTCTAAAACCATTGATCTAAATTTTGGCTTTTTTTCTCAAGTGCCTTTTTTAATCTATTTAGGGTTGATTGTATTCTGTCCTCTGAAAAACTCCTTTCTTTGACTAAATAATTTAAAATTCCATCATAATCTACTTCTTTGAATATGATTTCATCAACATCTGCGACTTCTGGGTTTAGAAATATCTGTCTAATTTTTTCATACTCTATTTCTCCTAATTGTTCTTGAATTTGTGGAATGTCTTCTAATCTTTTGTGTTGTTTGATTAATTTCATTGCTGTTTTTGGACCAATTCTCTCAAATCCATTTGGATTAAAATCTGTACCAATTAAAATTCCTGCATCAATTAATTCTTCTCTGGTCATTTGAATTGAATCAAGTGTTTTTTGTGTTTCAATTATTTCTGGAAGAACATCGATGTATGTATTCCTGTTTGGAATTTTTCTTCTTCCACTACTTGTAAAATTCCTTACTAGCTTTTTTGCTCCACATAAAATTGAATCATAATCTTGACTTGCAGATGCATATGCTTGTCCTGTGTTTGTTAGATGTGCTGCAGTAGCTTCGCCTTCTGATGGTGCTTCGATATAGGGTATTCCAAAATGTGTTAAAAATTCTTTAGATTCTTTTACCATTCCATCTTTCATACTGGTAGTTTGCTGTGCATATTTTCTTGCATCTTGCATGTTTCCTTCAGAAATTGCTTTTTCATATTTTACAGTTGCATCTTTTTTGATTTGTTTTCTGCGCTCAATTTCAGCTGTTTTTAGGGATGGTGGTTTTCCATCAAATACATAAACTGGTTGAATCCCTAATGATAAAAAATTGACATTTCTGTAAAGTAATCCGCTTAGGTGGCTTGTAATTCGTCCTTCCCCATCTGTTAATTGTAATCCGTCAGGACCTCTGATACTTGCTAGAAATTGATAAATCGCATTATACGCGTCAATTGCGACTACTTTGTTTGAAAATGCTTCTAGAGTTGTTTTCTCTCTTACGACTATTTCTTTTAGGTTTAATCCCATTAATTAATTGAATATTTTGTGGTATTTTGTCTTTATCTTTTAAACTCGATCTAATTTTTTATTCTTAATGTTGTGGAGAAATTAATTTATCATGTTTTATTTTTACATGATTTATCTTGAAAACCCTTGACATTCCTTCTGAGATTGAGGATAAAATTTTTGAAATCAAATTCAATTCTGATAAATCTATTTCTAAAATTATTTCTTATTTCCCTTTGTCTGAATTAGAACGTAAAACTATAGTTTCTTTATTAAATCTGATTACTTTTTCTGGGTTTCATTCAATATTTGCTGATACTGTGACTGATGATGAATGGAATAAAACAAAAAATCAAATTAAAAAACGATTTCAAAATGAACTTTTTGATATTGATCATAGATTGTAGCTTTATCCATTTGTTTTATTATGAAGATTATTCTAGATTTATTGCCGGGGTAGCCAAGCGGTAAGGCGGCTGTCTCGAAAACAGCTACGTGAAAGCGTGCAGGGGTTCGAATCCCTTTCCCGGCGTATAATATTTTAATAAAAATGAAATAACTATAACTTAATTTTAAAAATAATCTAAGAGTGTTTTTTGTCTAATCATATCTGTAATTTTGCCATTTTTAATCCATTCATTTTTACTAACACTAGTTTTTGTTGCTGCAATTTCTAATGCTTCATTAAATTTTGTAATAATTTGTGGTTTTTGTTTCATTGCCTCCCTTATTCCTTCACGTACTTGCCATACTCCTACTGGGATAGCATACTCTGGTCTGATTTCTCTAAAAATTAAGACTCCTGCTTGAATTTTATTTTTTAAAAGATATTCTGATACAGCTAATTTTGCAGCAAAGTATGCGCCTGCAATATGTGGTGGATGGTTAATTCCTCGTGCATCTTCATTATCTGAGCCAAATCCCAAAATGCCGTTTGAATACCATGCTTCAACCATCTCAAAAATCCATCTATGTGGGAACAAAATTACTGAAAATATGTTTCCTAGATGTTCATATGAAAAAACTTTAGATGTATCAATTAAATTATTTTCCAAAATCTCATTAACAATTGATTTTGATATTATATCATCTGTTGCAGTAATGCTCCATTTTGTTGGAACTAATTTCCTTTTTTGTCCCATCATTCCAATACTGAAACATTTTTGTATTTTTGAAATTTCAATTCCTGAATTATATAGTTTTAAAACTGCGTCTTGTGCTTTCATGTCTTTGTCATAAAATATTTTTTCAATTGGTTTAGTGGATGTACTTCCTGAAAATTTTGCTGATTTTATTTCTCCAATTGGACCAAAAGGTGCACTTTCTCCATCTACCGAAATATTTGATGATATTTTTTTGTTAAATATTAAATCTAAATCTGTTGGTTTTGATGACATTGTCACTTCCTGTAAATTTTCCATGTATCTTCCTTCTGTTTGCTCTATTGGTATCTGTTGAATTCCTCTAACTAATTTTAAACGAAAGTTAATTATTTCTTCTAATGTTTTCCCCTTCCATTTCTCTGGATTGTCTAGTAGTTCTGTATTCCCGTGAACTGGGGGAACCATTGGGCCGACAAAAACTTTTGGATAATTATATGATCCCACAAATACTGATGGTGGACTTGTTCCACTAATTGAATTTGATGAAAATAAATTTCCGTATTTTGATAATGATTCGTTCCATTTTGATAAAATTGATCGTCGTATCTCTTGAGAGTCTATTGGCATTGCCATTTATGCCTAAAATGTGCCTATTAACTTGACTAATTTCAATAATTAATGCTTAGCTAATCTAAAATGTTTAAAGTTTGTAGAATTATCTTTCAGATATGACTGTTAATCGAATAGTTTCTTTTTTGCCTAGTGCTACTGAATTACTTTATGAATTTGGAGTCGAAGAAAAATTATTTGGTGTTACACATGAATGTAAATACCCTGAAAATGCTAAATTAAAACCACAAGTAATTTCATCTGTAATTAATTCTGATGAATTAACTAGTAATGAAATTAACACTATCACTTGCACTCTACTACGTGATGGAAAAAATATTTTTGAGTTACATAAAAAAAATCTTCTTGACGCTAATCCTGATTTAATTATTTCACAAGAAACATGTGAAGTTTGTGCCGCATACACTACTGAAGTTAAAACTGCATTAGAGATTTTACCAAAAAAACCTGAATTATATTCGATGGATCCTCATAATCTAAATGAGATAATTCAATCTGTTATTAAGTTAGGAAAAATTTTACAAAAAGAAGAAAAGGCATTAGAAATTGTGCATAACTTGCGGCAACGTATTGAAAATATTCAAAATTCAAAAAATGAAAAAATGCCTACTGTTCTTGCAATTGAATGGATCGAACCTTTTTTCACTGCTGGTCATTGGATTCCTGAAATGATTGAATTTGCAGGTGGAATTAATTTGATTAGTAAAACTGGTGAACATTCTAGACGTATGGATCTTGTGGAAATAAAAAACTCTGATCCTGACATAATAATTTTGATGCCCTGTGGGTTTGACACTGTTCGTACTCTGTCTGAATATGATGCAATTTTAAAGAATAACTCTGCCTGGAATTCTCTTAATGCTGTAAAAAATAATCAAGTATTTGCTGTTGATGCAAATTCCTTTTTTAGTAAACCTAGTATTCGTACTGTTGATGGGTTAGAAATTTTAGCAAAAATTATTCAACCTGATAAATTTAAAGATCTAACTGTTTCTGATGGTTCATTTTTTCATATTTCATAAGAATTCCTTTATCTATGATAAAATATCTACATTGTGTATGGTTAGAGCAAAATTAACTGAAAAACAAAAAGAAAAAGCAAAGAAAGAACAAAAAACAAGAGCAGAACAATCGCGTGCTGCTAGAAGAAGTGGCAAAAGTATGAAAACTGAGGGAAAAGTAACAAAATCTACTTCAAAAGCAAAAGAATCTAGATCTTCTAAGAAAATTGCAACTATTAAGAAGAGAACTAGAAGCTAATTTTGTTTTTTTTGTCTATGATTTCTAATGACATTGACAATGAAAGTTGTTAATCTATCAATTCTATCCTAATTATCTATTATAAAATGAAATAATGAGTGATAATTCTGAAATAACTTTTTCAAATTATGGGATATATGATTTAGATTCTGATCTTGAATTCTTACTGCCAAATACTACTATTAAATTTCATAAAATAAGTGACAATGCTTTTTCATATTTTCGAAAAAACTCTGAAGGTAGGATAGTTGAGAAAATAATTCCAATTAAATCTAATAATCTTAAAATTGAATTGGCTCCGATTCGACCACTTAATCATCCTGCAAGACGAACTAGTCATATGTTCTTACAATTTGATAAGGACATTTATCTTAGTGAGAATTCTGCAGCAAGTATTTTTATTCATTGCCCAATTGAAATAGGTATTTTTTTAGTGCATGGGACCACTCGTGATTCTCTTGATTGGATTACTTGTAATTCTCTCAATTCTAGGTTTGGTTTGTATGGTTCTCCTGACACTGGAAAATTATGTAAATATGCAAAAGTATCATTAGCTACAGATTACGATGACTCTAATCCCTATTTGGAAGGTGTAATGCAAATTGTTGTTGAAAACACTTTATCTTTTGGGCAATCTATAAGCAAAGTTGTATTTCAGATAACTGATAATGCTATGTACTATCAAGACTCGAAAACAATTATTGAAGGAATAAAAATTACTATGAAAAAACGTGCTGCTGTGAATATTGCTGATGTTAAGACTACTTCTATTGACACTGATTGGTCTATGTCTCCTACCTGGGAGGATAAGACTGCTAGTACTCATATGGAGATGGGATTGGAATAATGGTTTTAGAATTTCTTCAGAGTTTATCTGAAATGCAACTTGTTGGAGAATTAACTGTTCTATCTTTATTGATTGGTGGAATTATAATGGCTGGTGGTGTAATTATTGCAAAAATTGCAAAATTATTATTTCATAAATATTATGCGCCTTCATTACCTAAAGATACTGCACAAAATATTAGCAAATTAATTTATTTTGGAATTTTAGTAATTTCATTTTTGGGATTTACATCTAGTCAGGGAATTGATTTATCTGGAATTATGGTTGCTGGTGGAATCTTTGCTGTAGTAATTGGATTTGCAACTCAATCTGTTGTTTCAAATTTAATTTCAGGATTATTCTTAATTGTTGAAAAACCTGCAAAACATGGTGATACAATTGAACTTCCTGATATGGGGATTTCTGGAACTCTTCTTGATATTGGAACTTTCTCTAGTAAAGTTCGAAAATTTGATGGAACTGTAACTAGAATTCCTAATGAAAAATTTTTTACATCAAACATTCGTTCATTAACTCTATCTACTGTTAGACGAGCTGATGTAACTGTTGGAATTTCATATGAATCTGATATAGACAATGCCATTTTAGTCATGAAAAACGAGATTCTACAAACAATGCCCTTTATTCTTCAGATTCCTGAACCTGAATTTCGAATTGATGAATTAGGTGATTCTAGTGTAAATATTCATGTATTTGTTTGGCATCCTAGAGATGATTGGAGCCATGCACAACCAATTCTCCTTAATACTCTAAAACGTGCTCTTGATAAATCTGGAATTGAAATTCCTTTCCCTCAGAGAGTAATTTGGACTGGAAAAGACTAGGTTGTTTTTGATTGTTTTTTATCTGCTCTTCTTTTTTTAACTAAACTAAACATGATCATTCCTACATTAATAATTGAAATAATTTCAATTAAATCTACACCGTATAGAAACCAATCAATTACTGGATGAACTCTTGAAATAATTCCTGCTTCAAGCATAATATCTGCATTCCATACCATGTGCGGTACTTGAATAAATTGTATTATTGCAATGATTACGATACTACCTAGTATTTTGTTTTCATACCAATTCCAAAATTTATTCCACGGATTCATAAATAAAATTACTTTTTAATTCTATTAAATGCTGTTAAAATTAGACTGTACTAATTAGACTGTCCTAATTTTTTTATGCATGAAATATTTTTTATTTAATTATTTTAAAATTAAATATAATTTACTATGACTTATTCCATCATCTTCAATGTATCTGAAGCTGTAATGATTCCTATGATTTTTGATTTTTTTGATACTAGGATGCATTTTGAATATCTGATCAACGGCACTAATACATTTGCAGGTGTATCAAAATCTACAATTGGTGGGATTGCATCCATTGTATCTGCTAACTTTGCTTTTTTTAATTCTGCTTCTCCCATGTCTACTAAATGTTTGACGATTCCATCTTCTGATACGACACCCATAATTTCTGAATTAACAAAAACTGGAATTTGACTAATTGATAATTCATGCATTTTTTTGATGGCGTCATGTAGTGTGTTTGAAGGTTTTAATTTTATAATATCCTTACTACAAAAATCTCCTGCTGTATGTGATGATGATTCTCCTTCTAATTTTGCAAGATTTTCAAATATTTTTTTTGCTGTATCGTAACTTGGTTGACTTCTTCCTGATTCAATTTGATTAATCATTGATGTACTCACTCCTGTCATTATTGCAAGTTTTTTTTGAGTAATACCAATTTTCAATCTAATTTGTTTAATTGAATCAATTCTTGGAAGCATTTGAAATATGATTTGTTCTATTTGGTTTTAAATTATGTTATTTCTTCTTCTTTTTTGGCTGTTCAATTGCTGCTTGTGCTGCTGCAACTATTGCTATTGGGATTCTATGTGGTGATGCACTAACATAACTTAGACCCTCTCCATGACAGAATTTAATTGAACTAGGATCTCCTCCATGTTCTCCGCATATTCCTACTTCCATATTCTTTCTAATTCCTCTGCCTGCTGCAATTCCAATTTTGATTAAACTACCTACTCCGTTTACATCAATTGATTGAAATGGGTTTCTTTCTAGTAGTTCCTTTTCCATATATTCTGGTAAGAATTTACCTTCTACATCTTCTCTACTGAAACTAAATGTTCCTTGAGTTAGATCATTTGTTCCAAAACTGAAAAATTCTGCAGTACTTGCAAGTTCATTTGCAGTTAATGCAGCTCTTACTACTTCGATCATAGTTCCAAAGTTTATTTTTAATTTCATTTTATGTTTTGTTTCTGTTTCTTTCTTAATTCTATCATAGATTGCTTTAATGTGATTTAATTCTGCAATACTGCTGATTTGTGGAATCATAATTTGTGGATGTGCTTTAACTTTCTTTTTGGTTAATTCTACTAGTGCTTCAAATACTGATTTAATTTGCATCTCATATATTTCTGGATATGTCACACCTACTCTAACCCCTCTATGCCCCATCATTGGATTTACTTCTGCAAGTTCTCTTGCTCTTTTAAGAACCACTTTTGCTTCAGAAATTTCATTTGTTTTTCCAGCTGCTTCTAATTTTTGTATTTTTTCAACTAATTCTTCTGGATTAGGTAGGAATTCGTGTAATGGTGGATCTAGTAATCTGATAGTTACTTCGTATCCTTCCATAGCTTTTAGGATTTCAATGAAATCACTTTTTTGTAATTTTCCTAACTTTTCTAAAATTTTATTTCTATCTTCGATATTCTCTGCCATGATCATTTCTACAAATAAGTTAATTCTATCACTGCCATTGAACATTCTTTCTGTTCTACATAGACCAATTCCTTGACCTCCAAACTTTCTTGCAAGTTTTGCCATGTCTGGTGTATCTGCATTTGCTCTAATTCCTAATGTTTTGGTTTTTTGTGCCCATGCCAATATTTGCTCAAAGTCTTTGGTT